>MDTC01235494.1_pt1 | contig 19597 bp, 12 predicted proteins | sample 811181 | NCBI WGS metagenome assembly MDTC01 (sample SAMN05326644, study PRJNA326480) | marine metagenome | isolation source: seawater | place: Pacific Ocean: North | collected 2011 | reverse complement strand
GTTCTCGTTCTTGGGGTGACGACTTTTTAAGAGATTTCTTTGGGTGGTAAACAATGGTTATATATGGGTGCTCCTGTGAAGAAGAAGAGTGCATCTGCCACTTCTACCATTACGACTGCTCGTGTGAAAATTGTCCCGACTGTGCCGAAGATTGTTTTTGTTTTGATTATGCAGAACCTGTGGATGTGGAGCCCTTAACACTTATGGAAATTTTTGAACAACACCCTGAACTTATGGGAGAACGCACAGACGTAGATCCTTTTGACGACGACGAAGTAATTGAATGCGACTTAGAAAATCCAGAGATTTGTGATTCTTGCCAATAAGGGGCCAATATGCCGTCAGGTAAAGCAACAACAATAGAGAAATGGGCGGACTATCAAGCACTCCGCCGCCAAGGAATATCCCTCTATGCAGCTTCAAAACAAACAGGACTCTCCTACCACGCTTGCCGAGACGCAGAAAGCGGCAAAGCCCCGAGAAACTACATCGCCGCCCAAGAAGCCCTCGGGAAAACAATTCAACCTGAAGTACCCCAATACGATGACCTTTGCCCCGAGGCGCAGGCTGCTTACGATAATATCGAAATCTTTGCCAAAAGGTATTTCGGCATTATTTTACAACCGTGGCAAATTGAAGCAACAGAACGCATTATGGGGCTTATGGACACGGAGTACGAAGAGTACGTCGTAATTAATGCCCCTCCGGGTACCGGAAAATCCACATTCTTTGCTAAAGTACTACCCGCATGGGCAACTGTGCGTAACCGAGCTATCCGTGGGATGATCGGTTCCTCAACACAACGACTAGCTGAATGGTATTGCCGCAGGTTGCGTGCCGAACTTGATCGAGCGCACCCTGTAAGAGCCGAACTAAATGATGTTCGACTGGAATTAGCGGTTGACGCTGAAGCTACGTTGCAAGAGGACTTCGGCATGTTCAAGCCAGACTCATCAGAGATCTGGCGGGCCGAAGCATTCACAGTATTACAAAAAGATGACACACCACTATCCCAAAAAGAACCCACATGGTCAGCATTCGGTATGGACTCCGGGTTCCTTGGTGGCCGTTTCGACCTTGTAATTTGGGACGATGTGTATGACCCACGGAAAATGCGCTCCGCAGAAGCCCGTGAAGATATGCGAAGATGGTGGGATGAAGTGGCTGAAACTCGGCTCGAACCCGGTGGATTACTCGTATTACAAGGACAGCGAATGTCCGCTGACGACATTTACCGATACGCACTTGATAAAGTTGCGCCCCCGGACGACTACGAACTCGAAGAGTTCGACCCAGAAGACGCACCAGAAGACTGGCGTAAATACAGCCACCTTAAATATCAAGCACACTATGAAGAACTTTGCTCAGGCGATCCAGAAACACACAAACCGCACGCAAAAGCATGGCCAGAAGGCTGTCTTCTATATCCAAGGCGGTTACCGTGGCGACGATTACGGCATATCAAAGCACAAACGCCAGATAGATTCGAAGTTCTTTATCAGCAGTCGGATGTAAACCCATCAAATGTTTTAGTAGACCCGCTATGGGTTACTGGAGGAGAGGGCACAGATGGCGTACACCATCCGGGGTGTTGGGATAATGACCGGGATCTTTGGGAACTGCCCCCCGGAATATCTGATGATCTATTTGTCGTAGCAACCGCAGACCCGTCGCCCGCTAATTTCTGGGCTTTACAATGCTGGGCATATAACCCTGAAACAGAGTTCCGATATTTGTTAGAATCGTATCGTCGTAAAATGGACGCTCCCTCGTTTCTCGATTGGAGCCACGAAACTCAACGATTCACTGGAGTTGCTGAAGATTGGTGGCAAATCAGTAACGATATGGGAAGACCTATTACCCACTGGATTATCGAAGCTAATGCTGCCCAAAAATTTATTCTCCAATACGATCACTTTCGGCGGTGGGCAGCGCTCCGCAACGTCCAGTTGGTCCCGCATTATACGCACTCTAAAAACAAAGGCGACCCGAAGTACGGAGTGCAAATGCTCGCACCATTATGGCGTGTTGGCCGAGTGCGTTTGCCCGGTAAACAAAACACTGAAGCAAGACCTCATTCGCTACTTCTCGTCAACGAAGTAACACGCTGGAATCCAGAAGGTACAGGTTCACGCACCGACGACTGTGTTATGGCAGAATGGTTCCTAGAACATAATTTAGAGAAAATCTATGTTCCGACTATAGTTAATAACCAACAGTGGCGTCCGTCGTGGGTCACTAGTGCATAATTAATTGCCGTGAGGTGCCCGTGAAATCGACTGATGAGATCATTGCTCTTTATACCACAAGATCTAAAGCTAATGGAAGCGCTAAAGCAAAAATGCGCAACCTTAGAGATTATTATAACGGAGATGTTGTAGTACCGCTGCCTGAACTTGATTCAGATGAAAAATCAGCGGTAGCGAATCTTTTAGCGCAAGGGCTCGATCAAACTGCGATGCGTATTGCATCGACATCACCAGATATTTACTGTCCACCAACAGACACAAATACGAAACGAGCACGAGATAACGCTGCGATCAGGCGTAAAGCAATTTTTGGTTGGTGGGAACATTCTCGAATGGATCTTCAACTTGCTAAACGAGCAAGGCAACTAGTTGGGTATGCAACAACTTGCACACAGCTACGGTTCAATCATCAAACTGGATGCCCAGAGTGGCATGTCAGAGATCCGCTTACAGCATATCCATCAAAGCTTTTAGGTGTAGAAGATATGCGTCCACGGGATGTTGTCTTTGGATACGAACGTTCGTTAGGTTGGCTCCGAGCACATTACCCTGACGCTGCTATCAAATTTTCTAACGATGGCAAAGTAGCCGAAGAACATCCAATTGAAATGATTGAATATGTTGATGGCGAAGAACAAGTTCTTATTGCTACACGGTCGGCAGTTTCAACTGTCACTTACGGGATACCAAGGACAACAAGTCCATTTTTGGCACAAGAGCTTGAAAGAATTCCTAATCCGTTAGGTGAAACACCTGTAGTTTTTGCGGAACGTATCAGCTTAGATGGGGCACAAGGACAGTTCGACGGCATTCTTGGTATGTACCAAATGCAGGCCAGATTGATGGCGCTTGAAGTTATCGCTGTACAAAAAGGTGTTTTCCCTGATACATGGCTCGTTGGTCGTGCTGGGGAAACTCCACAAATAGTTAATCCTGCTGATGGTTTAACTGGTGAAGTTGGTGTCATTAGAGGAGGCGAATTGCGGGATATGCAAACATCGCCCGGTTATATGACTAACCCTGCCATTGACAGATTAGAAAGAGCACAGCGTTTAACGGCTGGGATACCTGCTGAGTTTGGTGGAGAATCCACTTCGAATATTCGTACAGGTAGACGAGGCGATGCGGTTCTCTCTGCGACAGTTGATTTCACAATTCAAGAAGCGCAACGGATTATGTCTCGTTCTCTTCAAGAAGAAAACAAAATTGCTGTCCAAATGTCTAAAAAGTATGCGGGTGGAAAAAAGCATTCATTTTATGTGACGACAAAAGGAGCTACGGGACAAGTTGATTATCGTCCAAATGCAAACTTTGATTCAACACAAAACATTGTTTCGTACTCGCACCCCGGCGCAGATTTAAACAACCTTGTTATCGGCGGTGGGCAACGTGTTGGTATGGGCACAATGTCTAAACAATCGTTTATGTCACTTGACCCGTTAGTAGACGATCCAGAATTTGAACATGACACAGTAATAGCTGAACAGTTAGAACAAGCTTTGCTTAGTTCTGTGCAGCAACAAGCATCTGAAGGAGTTATCCCTCCAGCGGATCTTGCTCGGATAATGGATTTAGTTCGCAGCAACAAACTCGATTTAGCTGACGCAGTTGCTAAAGTTCAAAAAGAAGCACAAGAACGTCAAGCAGAACAAGTACCAGCAGGTGCACCAGAAGCACAGCCGGGGTTAGCTTTGCCCGGAATGGGGGCTGAAGCAGGGATTGCTCCACCTCCTGAAAGTGCAGAAGGACCGTCCTTGCAAGAACTTATTGGAGCACTTTAATGCCACGCAAAGGCAAAGGATCTAAAACCCAACCTGTGCAAACAGCTAAAGGTCAGGCATATGGGTCAGCACAATCTCAACGTGAAGCGCAACAAGTAGCTCCTTTACCGGAAACAGTTGGTGCTATTGATGAACCAGTTGGGTTGCCATCAAGCAGAATTTCGCCGGGTAATAGGGGTGACCTGTTCAGGGCAAGTGAACGCCCAATGGAATCACCAGACACTATGCCAATGATGGGCAGCGAACCATCCCTTCCTCCTGAACGTGCTCAATTATTGTGGCAAACAATGCCTTTACTCCAAGCCGCAGCGAACAATCCTTACGCTGACCAAGATATACAAGAAGTCGTATTGAGAATGGAAACGTTTATACCATCACGGTTTGATGCATCGTGAGTTTCGGAAGTCGCCTTTACCAAATTTTTAGAGCGCCAGTTGATCTGGGTGCTCAAACTACTGATCTTTTTATCGACACAATTCGGTTAGCGACTGACGAAGAATACTCAACGTTCGAAGCTTTTAACGAATCATGGAAAGACAATGTATTAGGGAAAATGAGTGCGTCCAATGAATATGTCGCTGGACGCTCAATGCTCGGTTCTGTCTTTGGTCCCGATAGTGGGCTTGGCGCAATAGTAGGTGCAGTCCCTGAAAATGTGAGGGAACGTCCGGCTGCCGTTTGGAATACGACGATGGACGGCTACACCTATGCATTCAAAAATTTCGTAGACAGGCCTATCGGAACAATGATTTCGATGGCAAGTATTGATCCGTGGGACGCCAGAGATCCGATAACGGGGATGCGTACGGGTCGTGGGTTTAACACAAAATTCTTTGAATTTGATACATGGAAAAATGTTTGGGACTTAACTGACAACAGAAGTGCCGGTCAAGCAATAATGATGTTTGCTGGACATGTAGATCTTTACAACCCTGTCTCTGTAGACGAATTTAAACAAACTCCCAAATATCAATTGGTATCAGGAATATTTGATCTTGGTATCAACATTGGTGGAGATCCCGGCTTTCTAATTGCTAAAACTGCAAGATTTGCACGAAACGTTAGACACGCTAAATCACAACATGCCCGAGGGAATCCGGCTCCTTTCTGGCCTGAAGAAGTTGTTGACTACATAGACATTGACGGGTCTGGCAATCCCACACCGATGATGCGTGTCCAACCGGGCTTGATGCCGAATGAAGGTGCAGGACCGTTTAACCAAAAACTTCGTCCTCCTGTGGTGAATAAGCCGATTCTTGTTAGAACACCTAACAGGGAACCAATTCGTATAGGTGGACAAAAACTCCACGAAAAAATCTTAGCGTTCGAAGGACAATATCCACGCCTTGAACGTTTGTTAGGTGGCAGCGTCACAGACATGCTCACTATTGGAGGCGGCAAAGTTATCGGCACCTCACGAACAGCCGATGATCTTTTATGGGAAAACTGGTCGTACCAACCCAAATGGATGGATGACCTTCCCAATCCTTCAGACGTAATCGACGCAGACCTTGTTCCAATCACTAAAGAACTACAACAAATAGTTATTGAAGAAACCAACAAACTTGCGATACAGGGCATACGGCCTACAGCCACTTATTTAAATACTGGCGATATTGGAGCAGCCCCACAATTCGGGCCTAACCTCAACGCCGGAGGGCCAGTACCAGCAATAGAAATTGCTAGCCGTCGAGGTACGTTGGGAGAAACGGATCAATTTTTCGGAACTAGCAGAGCTATCGAAGATTTCCTTGGAGAAGAGTTAGGGGATGGTGGCGTAGATCCGTTCCCTTATTCGTTAGCTGAAGGTGGCGTAGTACCCGTCACAGCCGAAGTGCGAACTAATTACATCGGATACAAAGCAGCGTACGAAAATTATGATGCTGATGTTTTCAGTGAGCTTATGGAAGACCCTGTTATTGGGCCATTGCTAGAAGATGAGTTAAAGGTTGGGCCTGCCGAATGGCGAGGACGTTTGGAAGACGTTGGGCCGACAGAAGAATATGGTTTGTCGTGGAATGCGGATGAGTACGCCAGAGTAAAACGTACTTTTGAAGAGTACCTTTACAACCACATGACTCCTCTTGAAAGAGGGCAAACGATTGACGCTAACGTTGATAGCGCAATCGAGCGTGTCAACAATGAACTTGTTGAAGCAACCCAAAAAGCAAAAGCTGCTGAAGAAACCAGAGATGCTTGGCCTCTTGGACCTGAAGACGATCCAGATACGTGGCGACGATTAAACGATGAGGTTGATGCTCTTAGGGATCTTGCTATTCCTCAGTTAATGAATCAACGGCTAGAGCTACAGCTATATAGAGCACACGTAGAGCACGTCTTTTATCCCTTAGAAACATTAAGAAACAGTCTTCATACGATGGAACATAAAGTTCCAGATGTAGACCTCGATAAGTTTTATGGGACTGGGCTTTGGAAAGTTGATTCCAACACTGCGTTCCATGAAATTGTTGCGTTACGCATTTACCAAAAAATGCCACAATGGGGTCCAGCATTCACACACATGACCCCAGAAGATCGTTGGCAATTGTCAAGGGTTTACGCAACGTTAGCTAATGCTGCTCCGATAGATAGCAGCGCATGGCTTCCCTTCCATAACTTCCAACGTTACATGGCCGGAAATATTGAAGTTAAAAAAGCAGTACATGAACAAATAAAAGAAGTAGTGCATTTGTGGAGTCTGTTACGTCGCATTCCGGGCCCAGTACGAGATCCGTATGGCCGGTTCCCTGACGAATTTGATTACGATTGGCGACGAACAATAGGCGAAATGGATGAAGTCCCCGGTCCGATGGCAGAGTTGCCAGCCATTTTGGAACGCCCAACTTCAATACATTGGCATTTCGCAGAATTAGGACGGGTACGTCGAGAGATAGCTTCGTTTGACCAGTACAGACGAAACATGGATGTTGTCACACAATCAATGGCTGATGATCCAGCATTGATGGGGCCACGTTCTGATTTGTTGGGGGGAACAGGAACTGCACAATCTATAGATAAGTTAGACAGAGTTCATGTCAACCACATTCTTGATGTGTTACGGCAAAAAGAAAAAGCTCACGCTATTTTCATTCAACATTATTTGTTTAGCCCACAAGCTCTAACAGATATGTCGATCCAAGCAGCGCAACAAGAGCTTATACAAGCCCTAGAAGAAATGGGTCTTTTTGACGAAGCGGAAAACCTTGGTGTAGATGTTGCAGATTTACCCGGTGCACGGGAAGCAATTTTGGATTACGAGAAACGGCGACGTTTGTGGGATGATCCAACAAAAGAAGGCATAGAAAAATTTAGAACTATGCCTGTCAAACCATTGGACTTAGATGCAGCAGACATTCTTCTAGGTAACGCAGGCGATTCAGAATTTGCTGAATTTATTGATCGCATGTATGAAATGCAAAACATGCCAATCAATGCGTTTTTGGCTGAGGGTGAAGCAACTTACAAAAATTTAGTTCAAGATATTTATTCAAAACTTCCAGCAAATCACGATATTTATAACCCTGAATTAATTGTTAGAGGAACCGAAGATATCTCGTCCCCCGGCGAACTACATAGCGGCCTTACAGATCGAGAAGGTTTAGAGCGGCTCCGTGCACACGAAAATATTTCCCCAAGGGAAATGCATGAACTAGCTGTAGACAATCTTTTAGAAACAATAAATCTTGAAGTGCCTCGCACAATAGAGGGATTTAATTCGATTCTTAAACCAACAACTAAACCTTCGCTTTGGGCTAAAACCTTCTTTGAAAAATCTGGCATACACGCTGGGTTCACTAATTCAAGGGCATTCAAGTTCTATTCAGAAAAAGTTTTAGAAGGTGTCATTGACGTAAACAACAAAAATCAAGTCATCACAGAACTTGAAAAATTCTTCCGAGATTTAGACAGAATCAATGTTTCTGATCTAATGCAAAAGCACCACGGTCAACCGTCACTGTTAGCTAGTGGCGAACCGTTGTCAATGTTAGACGTAGCGTTAATGACCTACCGATCAGATCTCACATCGTTTGAAGCTATCGGTAGCACCTTACGACCTGATAGTAAAGATGTATCTCAACTTTGGGCAGATCAACTTTTAATTGAATTAGTAGATACTAGACCTGAACAATTGGGTGGGAAATTAGATCGGCTTATCGGTGGTGTTCTCACTGGGTTCGTTGAAGCGATAATTCCAGATAAAAAATTCGATGGTATTGATTGGGGCGGACCTGATGTTCGCCAAAATTTAGTTACTCTTCTTCGTGGGGAACTTAAAGCGGTTAAACAAATGCTGGAAGAAGGTGGCGAAGCCACAGGTAAACGGTACGGCAATGTCGATTTTACAGACATCCTCGGTACTGATGAGTTAGGTACAACAACATTTATTCGTAAACCGATTTCTCCAAGACAAACTCGGCAAGCAGTTATCATGCCACGAATTGATAGGTGGAAAGAGTTAGAACGAGCATTAACTGGGGATTGGAAAACTATAGACGTTGCAGGGAAACTGGTTCAAGTTGGTATGACCCCGGTTCGTGCAGCGATACGCAACGGCCTTATGGAAGGCCAAAGCATGTGGAAAACCATTACTTTGCTTACTCCACGGTGGCCAATGGTTGTAAACACAGACTCACAATTACGGTTACATGCTGCTGTTGATTCTTCTTTGGCGTTAGCTGCTCTTGGTCCTGCTTTTGATACGTTGCAAGTTCGTTGGTTACGCAACAATGGAATAGATGTTCACGCTATTGTTCAAAACGATTTATTTGAAGAGCTTGGTGGGTTCGAGCGAATTGACGAAATTGCTGAAGATATAGCTGAATTGCAAACTGAGCCAAGTCTTTTAGACTTTTCCGATAATGATTTCAATAAGTTGATGCATGAACGAACTGTCCTAGAAAACCGTGAGTTTATTGAAATGGTTGATCTGTACATGGATCGTGGCGGCGACATGGTTGATTTCGTTGCCCAAGTTATGGACAGAGAATATACGGTTCGCCGTAAAACTCTAAAAGTTGGGACAGCAACTGCCTTAGGCTTATACTTCACTGGTCCAGTTGGGGCAGTAGCAGCAGCAGGAGCCTATACAGCCCATAGCCGAGTAAGCATACAAAAAGCTGCTCGACGGCAAGTCGCTGAATCATATGGTATTGCTGCTAGAAACGCTGCGTGGGTGTCGTTACGTGAAGCAGAATCCGTAGATATTTTTAATTGGCTAGCTGAACATTACCCAAACCGGTATGAGCATTTAGAGGCAGCTTACATTGGCAGCGACGTAGGTTATCGGGCATTCCCTGATGAAATATGGGCAGATAAAGCAGGCACAACTGAAGCAGCGATGTACGCCGATGTTTTGCGAGATTCAAATATGCTTAACCCCGAAGATGTCGCTTTATGGGTGAACACACGAGTTGGCTTCGAAATTATTGTGGATATTGCTGATGCAAGCCGATCTGGTACTTTGCCCAGTTCTCGGGATGAATGGTGGGTTTCAGTTGACACTTTCAAAAATACAGAGTTTTACGCCAATGCTTCTTCAGCAACTTTAAAAGTTATTGATGCTCGTTTAAAAGAATTAGAACGTCCTCTTAGCGAACGAGAACGAAACTGGTTTGTCGAAGAATACCCCGGCGATCCTGAAGCTTTAGATGGAGAGTTCCGAGTTATAGGTTTAGAGGATGTCTATGGGTTCCCAATTGACGGATTAGATATTCCTCCGACAAGTGAAGTTTCGTTTATAACACCTGAACAAGCTCAACGATTAATCGGTGACAATTTAAGTTTGGTTGATTTAGCTAAAGAATTTAATCAGGCTCTTAAAAACCGTAGACGTGCAGCAGAAATGATTTCACAAAATGTGACTGCCGTAAACGATTATGAGCGGACAATTGTTCAAGGTTTCGCAACTCAGTTCCCTCAGCTAGCAAGCAGGTTTGAGCGTGCTTCACAAATTTTAATTGAAGGTGGCTTTAGTACAACGCAAGTAGGATCAACCCGAATTGATAATGCATTCGGTGATACCCCACAAATACAAGAGATTAACCGCCGAAATATTTCAGCTAACCCAACTGCACGTACACAGTTGTTGGGTGGTACCCACATACAAAGAAAGCGGCAACAGTATCAAGGTGCCCATCAATATGACATCACTAACCGCCAAGAGCGAGAAAGTTTTGTTAATGCTTGGGATGACTACTTGGATCGTTATGTAGTTCCCTTCGGCAAAGCAGGGGATACTGCAACCCGTGATTATTGGCGACAATTTTTCCGTGGACCTGACCAATTCCGAGGTCCAGCAGAAATTTTGGATTGGTTGCGTACATATGGGCAGGATGTTCTTGACCAGTTCGTAGAGTCATATCGAACTACTGACCAATTAGAAGGGCTGATCTCAGATTCTAGGTATGAGGCGAATAGTCTTGTGCCGACAATGTTGCCGGGATTTGAACCTGTTATAAAGAAAGTTCAAGCTGGTACTGTTGTCAAATGGAATGCAGATATTCTTCCAGCGTTACAAACTTTGCAAGCTGAAGTTGATCTCTTTTGGTCTAGTGTCATAAAAGGTTTCTTGGATGATGCTGAACTGCGACGTGAGAGAGGGTTACAAGAAACGGGTTCTATAAGTGTCGGTTCGGAAATGCCTGAATGGGACACGATGGAAACATTGTGGGATAATTTCGAAAATAGGGGAGTGACTTTTCTTGGGAGTTACAATCTAGGTGATGAATCCTTACTTCGGCTCGGGCCTGATGGGACAGGGTTTTCTGTAAGCGCTCCTTTACGTCGGTTAGTTCTTTCTTCTTACAAAAAAATAGTTGACGAAGTTATTGGATCAACAGGTAACCCAATCTTCAGTATGGATAACCGGATTAAGTTAATGCGGTTGGCTGCGGAACGTCCTATTGTCGAACAAATTCGTTTGATGGGTGAGAACACCGAGTTTTTCAGAGAGCAGCAAAATACGGCTAGCTACTTTTGGGGTACTAGGATGGATCAGCTAAATGCGGTAGAAGCGGCTGGTGAAACTGTGTACAGGGGAGAAGAAGGGCTACGTGATTTCGGTAAAACAGTTAACTCTTCTCAATTTTTAGATGCTAAACAAACAGGAACGATATGGCAACGGATCAAAGAGAAGGTAGCTGGTCCGTTAGAAACTCTTGGTGAAGTTGAGAGTGTTATGTCGAGAGGCGTAATGTTCGATGCGTTATATGGGACAGATGTTTTACGTCGGCTAGAACCTTTCAGAGTTGATGGGGTTATCCGCATCTCTCCTAAAGCTCTTTCGCAACTGCAAGAAAAGTCTAGGAAGTACGCAACCGAAGAAACAAAAAATCAGCTTTACGATTTAGCGTCACGAACAAGAATAGAAGAAACGCTTTGGTTAGCCTCACCGTTCTTTGGAGCGTGGCAAGAAGTTATTGGTCGATGGTTCAGCCTCGCAACAGAAAACCCTGTGTTTGTTGCTAGAGGTTTAAGGGCGTTCGCTACTGCTTCTGCCGAAGACGAAAACGGGCAGACGGTACTTGTTATGCAACTACCTGACATATTCGAATATAGAACCGAAGCAGAGTGGTTGCCCTTTATCGAAAGCATTGACTGGTTCGGGGATATAGAAATGTTGGCACAAATGCCACTTGACTGGAAACTCGGTTCAGCTTCATTCTTTTCTGCATTCCCAAGTGGTAGCCCTATCATTTCGTGGGGTATCGGGGAAGCTATTTTGAAAGTCCCAGAGTTAGATAAAACGTTGGGATGGTTGATCCCTTATGGGATTGCAGAAGGCGATGATGCTTTCACAAGAATGGTTTCTAGTTTAATACCTGCATGGACAAAAAATCTTGCCCGTAAAGGTGTAGGGGAATTGTATTTAGATGATGAACGACGGCAGGCTACTGCGGCCAGAGTTCTAATCGACATGATGGTCCAATACAATGAACAAGGCTTAAAGTTGCCGACAACAAATGAAGCTAAAAAAGACTTTTTAGCGGAAGCAGAACGTCGCACTACCATGATTTACGGGATCAGAGCCATAAGGAACTTGGCTATCCCAACGTCAGCTATACAGCAATCTCCTTACTACCCGATACTTCAAGAGTACTGGCGTGTAATGGAAGAGCATGGCCCCGAGGTAGCTGATGAATACATTTTAGCTAACCATCAAGATTTGTGGCCTGCTACTGCACGGACATCTTTAACGATAGAAGCTGTTGCTGGCACACGGCAAGGACACGCAAATTACGAAACCCATAAAGCTGATGCAACTGAGTACCTAGAAATAGCTCCGTGGATTATTGGGCAGGTTGGGCCGGAAGAAGTGAAATGGGAGTACAACAGAAATATTCGAAGGCTTGAAAAACTGGAAGGCCGTACACGTCCTCTTACTCTTAACGAACAGTTTATGGATGCGACTGCTTCTGAAGGTTGGCGAGAGTGGAAAGATTACCGTATCAAGCTTTACGCTAAATTAGCGCAACGAAAAAAAGCTGGCCTATCTGGAGCGATTTCTTCGCACTACGATTTAGTGCAAGAACGGCGAGCATTTGTATATAACTTGGGGCGACAGTATCCGTCGTGGGCCCAAGAATTTAGCCGGATGGGTGATGCCCAAACTGTTTCTAAGGTTTTGGCAGGGTTCCGTCATGTTGTGGAAGATCCTGCTTATGAAAAACGCTTAGATGTTGTGCAGATTCAACGATACTTAAAATTGCATGACGATATTGCATTGGCTTTAGAAGACCGTGCACGAGTGTTCAATAACAGCAAATGGGAACGGTTAGGTTACAGAGAGAACGAAGATCTGTTAGTGCGTTGGCAACTAGGCATTGCACAATTGTTGCTTGAACCAGATTTTGGAAATGTGTATGACAGGTTCTTTAGTAATATAGATACAGTTTCTGTTTCGAATAGTCCGTTGCGTGAACCAGCAACGCTTGGGAGTGCTAGATAATGAGTGCATTAGACATAGTGTGGGGCGCAGTTAAAAAAGTGCAGCCTGTTAGCGAGGCTGCATGGCATCTCATGTGGCCTGCAACTATAGGCGCATACGAGGAAGCTAAACGGCGAGAAGAAGAAGGGGCTTCTGAAGAAGAAATAGCCGCAGAAGCAGAACGAAAGTTACAAGAGGATTTAGATAATCCTTTGATCCAAGCTAATTTATATGGCGCTGAACCCGAAGCAGCTAAGTTGACCCCAGAAGAAATTGCTGCTGGGATAACTGAAGAAGAAAAACAAGTCCAGCTTTTAATGAACGAAGGATATGAAATGGGTCCGGGTGCGACAATGCCGGACCGTTACGGAAACGTTCACGCTGTTAACGATCCGGGCATGTTGGCAGCAGGTCGCCTTGCCGTGCAAGATTCAGATATTGAAATGAGAGACTGGGCTGCTGTATCTACAGGCAATATGCCAATGATTCGTGGTATGGCTCCGCCTAGAGACACTATCGGTTTTCAAGATGTTCCCTACACAGAGTATTACCAAGGGAGTATGCCACAGTTAGATCCTGTAATAACTGGACGTGCTCTTGGTTGGGAAATTGATGAAGCTCGTATTGAAGATGGTCAAAGCTTTGTACGGAAAGTAGAAAAAGATATTCCGTTCACAGTAAGAGATGCTATGACTCTTTACGATGCACAAGATCCACAAACCCAACGGCTAATTGCTGAGTCTTTAGCCATTGGTTCAGGCGACAAATCTTATATGGCTGACTCTTTGGGAACTGCAATGTTCCGTAACCCGTCTTCGATTTATGAGCGAGAGTCAGTGTTGGGTGGGCTGCTGGAGTTAGCTGCCGATGCAGCTTACACAGCGAATCTGTCCGGTGGGGGCATGGACGCATACGACATGATTAAACTTGAATTACCTAAATTGCGTAAACAAGATTTTACTATTGCAGACATGGAAGGTTTATCTAGTAGCGGTGTCCTAGCTCAATCGGGTTTAACAATGGACCAGCTATCCGATGAACTTTTTGATTTAGCTACCAACACAGGTGTTGTTAAACGAATAGCGCAAACACATAGCCGTGCATTAGCCAGTGAAATATACAGGCGTGTTGTTGGGCGACAGCCAGACGAATCAGCCTTTGCTTTATTCGATCAGTGGGCTTTAGAAACAGAACAAAGCAATATGGGGGTGTCTTCCCAGCCAACTGATACAGAAATGAAATCGTATTTTGGTGAACAAATCGTGGAAGAGACTGAAGAAGGTGGAGAGTTCGAAGAGGATAAGACGTTGGTCACAGCAGAATCAGCTATAGACGCAATTTTAAACTTTTTTGGAAGTAAAAGATAATGGTTATTGAACCAATTGAAGAAGAAACTGAAGACTCAACGCTTGACTATGAAGCGTTAATTCGATTGTACAGTTGGTTGATAGACCGTGAAGACATGATGGTCGGGGACCGGCATGTTTTTGACATCATAACTGAAGATCTTGAAAAACAAAGATTTGTTACAACAGAACAAGTCCAAAATTGGGTTGCTTCTTTAATGCACCAAACTGACTATTACAAAAAAAATGGTACTAGTCGGTTGGACAAAGAAGAAGAATGGTACGAAGGGGAAGAAGGCGAAGGCTGGTCTGGTCGTAGGCGTCTTCTTGTAAAAGATCAAGAACAAATGATCCGAGATGAGCTATTGAATCTTGGGTTGGAATGGACAGAAACACAAATTCTAAAAGCAGCTAGAATTGCTTGGCAAGAAAGCATGGACGGGGAAGATATCCGGCGGTTTTTGGCAGTGGGCGGCGAAAGCAGCCCTGTTCAATTTGGAGAAGATGTTGAAGGTGGCACTACCCAAGCCGAGCTTCGTACACAAATTCTTGGTATTTACGATAATTATCTTATTGATCCTGACGACAACGTAATCAATGAGTGGGCTCGACGTGCCTATATTGGCAACGAAACAGAGCAACTAGATTTGCTGCGTTCACTATTAGGGGAACAGGCTGAAGACTTATATCCGGCTGTTGCAGAACGCATACGAGCAGGACGGAGCCCGTTAGACATTCTGGGTTCTTACGGCAGTATCTTTTACAGCGTTATGGGGTATCAACCTAAATGGAAAGACGAGCATCGCAAGTTAGCTCTCGATATTTTGAGTGGCGATCAAAAAGAAGACGGTACTTACACTCCGTTAAACGCAAATAGTTTTGCTTATCGGATTAGAACTTCTCCAGAAGCAGACTATAACCCTAACATCTTTAACGAAACAATGGATTTTGTTAACACAATGGGCACTTTAATGGGCCAAACCACAGGAATTTAAAATGGACATCTGGGAATCAATTGATGCAAGTAACGCAGCTACAGATCTCAATGCGCTTCATGCACGGGGACAGCAAATGCTCGGGGCTTTCCAAGCACGAGAATTAGATGCACTTAGGTTAACTACTGGCAATCCAGACACACTCGAAGCTCGATACCGGACAGGTCTTAACAATTTTAATTTAAATGAAGCTATTGCTGCTGCTAGCAAAGCAGCCCGTGACCAGTACGGTATGGGTAGCGAATGGTGGGAAAAAGCAGTTAAAGACGGAATCTGGAAAGACGACGATAGCGACAGCGATGGCGACAGCAATGGTGGCGGCAATGGTGGCGGCAATGGTGACGGCGACGGGGATGGGGATGATGACGGTGGCGGCGATGGCGGTGGCGGCGATAAAGATGACGAAGAAAGCGAATGGCTGAAATGGCAAAAAGAAAAAGGAATGCGAAGCGCCGAAGGCGCAATGCGTGGATTCTTCGCTAAATTCTTTGGAGCTAAAGACGGCGACCAATTAGCAACATGGGCAGTAAGCCAAATAGCTTTAGGTTACGACGCCGAAACACTCATTATGCAAATGAGATTTGGTAACCCAACCGCCAAAACAACTGATTCAATGTATCTCCCACAAGCAATACGAGACATTTACGACGAACGATTCCCTGCTATGGCAATGCGTGACGCCAATAAAGCAGCCCCAATAACTGAAGCACAGTATGTCCAACAAGAGGCTGGTTTATGGGAAACCATAGATAAATATGGATTGGGCCCGTATGTCACATCAAGAGAGATGGCAGGCCAAGACCCTGTGACTGACATGATTGCTCATGGTATTTCAGTTGCAGAGTTCGCTGACCGTGCACAAGACGCAGAAGAAATGTTGTATAACGCTAACCCTGAAACGGTGGCAATGTTAAAACGAGACTATAAATGGGATCGAGATGACTTCATGGCAGCTATGGTCGATCCAGATTTTATGGGAGATGGATCTTTAGCTGAAGCAAAACGAGCTTATCAAGCTTCGAAACTGGGTGGCATGTCTAAACGTGTTTTGGGAAGCACTTCGTTTTCTAAAGCGACAAATAGATCTTTACTTAATATGGATGTTCAAGAACGTGAAGTCGCAGCACAAATGGGCCAATTTGCAGGTATGACAAGCAGCACAATGTTTTCTTCAGGGATGACAGGCGACGAACTAGCTGAAGGAGTATGGGGATCTGGTAAAGCTAGAGCAGCTATGCGCCGCCAAAACGAAGCTCGTCGTGCAGGGTTCAGTGGAACCACTGGTGGCATGATTAGTAACGCTGGTAATACTTCATTAGGTTCTGTCACTACCACTTAAACTTGCATTGAGCTTTTCTTTACTTTATAATTTGTTTGTTGGCCCCGTAAGGGTGAGCTAACACAAACTTTTTCCATCCGAGGTTCCACCGCTGAGGATGCGTACGTTAGGTGAGTGACATATGACAGACATTGACTCCACTAGAAATAGTGACGATGCTGGCAGTAAATCCGAATCGAAACCGAATTGGCGACGAGAGTTAGAGAACGATTTAAAATCTGAGAGACAATCAAACTCTGAGATGTCAGTCGAACTTGAAGCTTTGAGGCGTGAAAAAACGTTCCGGTCAGCAGGACTTGATCCTGATGATTCTCGTGTTAAGTATTTCGTTAAAGGCTACGATGGTGAACTCGATGCTGAAGCTATCCGACAGGAAGCTATGGCTGCTGGGTTCTTAGGGGAACATAGTGTTCCTGCCCAAGCCGAAGCGATGATGCAAGACACAATGCAAGCGGAGCAGCGTATTCATGCAGCCGGTGAAGGCGGAGATCCGGTGATACCACCTAATCTTATGGAACAATTTAGAGCGGCTACTTCGCAAGAAGAAGTACAGCGATTAGCTGAAGCCAATGGGATGATGTGGAACGCTAGCGTTTGATCTTATTTTGAGGAGTCCTTACCTATAAGGAGTAGCTGCTATGGCAGCCCCCTCAGTAACAACCGGAACATGGGACGATCAGGTACAGGCTGCGTTCGATCAAGTTGCGTATTTCGCTTTGCGTTCGCAACCATTGTTCGAAATGATAGCTGACGTTCGTTCAACAGCACAGACCCACAACGGTTCTAGTGTTAAATTTACTTTCCTTGCCGATCTTGGGCAGGCCACTACAGCGCTTACGGAAAACGCTGATGTGACAGCACAGGCATTGACTGATAGCCAAGTAGACGTAGCTCTTGCAGAGTACGGTAATGCGGTTATCACGAGTGCCAAGCTGCGTGGAACATCATTCCTTAACGTAGACGCTGATGCAGCCAACATCGTTGGTTACAACATGGCTGACTCATTGGACAAACTCGTTTCAAATGAAGCTAATAGTGGTACTAACGTTAACTACAGTGGAGGCGCTGCAAACCGTGGAGCCTTAACTACTGGTGACGAGTACACCGCTGCTGATGGCCGTAAAGCTGTCGCCCAGCTTCGTAGTCGTAACGCTCCCGGCTGGGAAAACGGCAATTACATGGCGATCATTCACCCTGACGTTTCCTACGATCTTCGTAGTGACTCTGCGGTGACTGACGTTATCCAATACCAGTTGTACCAAGACGGAGGACCAATCCGTGCAGGTTCAATCGGTACATTCAATGGCATCGAATACATTGAAAACCCCCGTGCAGGCATGATTGCCGACGGTGGTGCAACTACATTCGATGCTTACCAAACCCTTATCTGCGGACGACAGGGACTTGCAAAAGCATTCTCTCGTGCCCCCGGATTCGGACCTGAGCCAAGCATTGTTGTCGGTCCTGTGACTGACACCCTGCGTCGGTTCAACCCAATTGGCTGGTACCACCTCGTTGGCTACGGCATCTTCCGTGAAGAGTGCCTGCAACGTGTGGAAAGTATTTCCAGCATCGGTGCTAACACCTGATAGTTAGCCCTTAGAGATCGCAGAGGGGTCGGGTTTTCCCCCTTTCCCCGGCCTCTCTGCTCCTCTCTGCTATTATTCATTTATGCCTAAAGTTAACGGAAAGAAGTATCCTTATACCGCTAAAGGTAAAAAGGCTGCTGCTGCTGCAAGGAAAAAGAATGCAAAAACCAAACGGTGACGTAACGATTAGGCCAAAGCCAATCCAAGGAACGAGTAGCACCAATGGCTAGCGGACTTTTTTGCGAAACATTCGAAGCAGCGCTTAAGGATTCTCTTGCGCTTGATTTCGATAATGACACCTTTAAGTGTTTGTTGACAACTGCGTCGTTTAACCCGACTGCTTCAGATTACGAAACCATGTCAACAATGAACGATGTGACTAACGAGTTACCTGCGAGTGGTAATTACTCGACTGGTGGCGAAACATTAACCAGTGTTACGTTTAGTAGTTCTTCGGATGGCACCGGGACATTAAAGTTTGATGCTGCCGATGTTGAATGGACTGCTTCAACGTTGTCTGGTGTGGCGAGAGCAGTTGTTTATGATGACACGCTTTACGCCAGCACAGGCACAAACAAATGTCTTGTTGCTTGTATAGATTTTGGGGGAGCTTTTAGCACAACATCCGGCACATTTAAAATTCAGTGGAATGCTGCCGGTATTTTCACCCTTGATCTGGTTCCATAGGAGTCATAAATGCCTTCATCAAATTACCCAACTTCGTTAGATACAAGTTCTAATCAGGTAACTCCTAGTGCTACCACAGATCTTGATGCATCTAACTATGAGCACGATCAGGTGCATGGTGCAGCTTCAACAGCGCTCATAGCCTTAGAAGCAAAACTAGGTATTAGTGCTTCGCCTGCTGCTTCGGCATCAACGAATGCTGTGCTCACACACACTGGTACTGGCACGACAGCGTGGTCGAACACGATTACGAGCCCAACGATTGCTGGTGCAACTCTTTCCGGCGCTGTTGTTGGTGCGGATCAGATCATGTCAGCGGTTACGCATAAGGATTATGCGGAAACATGCGCTGAGAACGCTGCGTCTGGTGCGGCAGCGACTATTGATTTGAATAACGGTAACGTGCATCATGTCCAGTTGACTGCTAACTGCACCTTTACATTCTCGAATCCGGTTGCTACTGGTGATTCAAGTTCCTTTACTTTAATTTTGGAACAAGATGGTACGGGTTCTCGTACCGCTACGTGGCCTGCTTCGGTTAAGTGGGCTGCTGCTACTGCTCCGACTTTGACGACTACGGCAGACAAGTTTGATGTTCTAGCGTTTACTACTGTTGATGGTGGTACTCGTTGGTTTGGGTTTGTAGCTGGCCAAGATTTCGCATAAGGATTACTGATGCCTCTAG
>MDTC01137060.1_pt1 | contig 19599 bp, 17 predicted proteins | sample 811181 | NCBI WGS metagenome assembly MDTC01 (sample SAMN05326644, study PRJNA326480) | marine metagenome | isolation source: seawater | place: Pacific Ocean: North | collected 2011 | reverse complement strand
ATGCAATTTTCAAGTATTAACAATCAAAGACCTAGTATCAATTTAAGAAGTTTTTCTCCAATTCTGGGATTATATTTTTATACCTTAGGTTCTCTCATGCTTGGGTTTGCATTATATTTAATGACACTTCTGAGCGATTCATCAAACAGCCTTACTTCATGGTCTGGTCAGACTATATTTTGGGCATTGATAATTTTTTTTACATCTATATTTTTATTATTTTTGCCAATTGAGTTTTTTAATAATACAAAGCTAAATAATTCTAGCTTTTCTGATTTAGTAATAAATATTGTTGTTGTAATAATTGTTTCACTTTTCTCACTTCTGTTCTCTCAATTTTTAAGCCAAGATACTCAAGTATTTTATGAAATTAGGGCACTTGTAAGATCAGTTTCTTTCTCAGGTTTTATTGCGATACCATTTGTATTATTTATTTCTCAGAATTTTCTAAATAAGTTAAGAATTTGGAATAAATATTCTTACCACTTCTTGTTACTTATATGGATTCTATCTTCACAGTTTTTTCTGTAAGCTACATTTCGTTTATTAAATCAATTCCTAGGCATTCAAGTGAAATCTCAATAGTCTTGAAATATCTATATACAATCTCTAATCGACTTGCTCTTAATTCTTTTGGAATTTCTTGAGAGAAAATAGGATTGTTAGAGTAAAAAGAGTTGAATGCTTGTGAAACATTATATGCATATTCAGCAAGATGGTGCGGTTCATTACTATTAAGAGAGAGATTAAAGTAATAGTAAAATTTTGAAATAAGAAAAAGCAACTTTTTTTCGTCGATATTTAAATTTCCTATATCAAGTGAACGCTCACTATCTTTACTGTTTTCCAGTAATTTTTTAGCTCTTACTTGCGCATATTGAATATATGTCCCTGTTTTTCCATTTATATCAGTAAATTTATCGACATCAAAAATATAATTTTGATTCCTATTTGGGAGCAAATCTGAGAACGTTAGCACTGTGTTGACCAGAGTATCAATACCCTCAAGGTTATCATTATATTCCTCGAGCTTAACTTTTATGTCATCATAAAGTGTTCTTAGTTTATAAATTTCACCATCCCTTGTTTTAAATGGTTTACCATCTAATCCATTAATTGTGCCAAAACCAATATGTTTAAAATTTTTATTAGATAATCCAAAATGTTTGCATGTAGAAAAGAGCTGTTCAAAGTGTTTTTGTTGTCGTTGATCTACAACATAAACGTATGTATCAATATCAAAGTTTTCTTCTCTGTAATGAACTGTTCCAAGGTCTGTAGTTAGATACAAGTAAGATCCATCAGACTTTGTAATTAGGATTGGTGGATCAGTTTTCTCTGTAGAGATATATGCACTATCATCAACCACAATTTTTCTATCTTTTTTAGCTTGATCTAAAACAATCTCAATATTCTCAACAACATCACTTTCACCAAGATAGTAATCAAATTTATGACCAATTTGTTCGAGCAGTTTTTTAATTTCTGGAATTACTAAGTTATAAATAATTTTCCACTTTGTAATATAAAATTCATCTTTTTCATTTAGTTTTTTTGAGATATTCTTTGACTTTTCATAAAAATTGTCATCTTCTTTTGATAAACTAGACGCTTTTGGATAGATATCTTCAAAATCATAAAATGTAAGCTCATTGATATTAAGATTGTTTTTTTCTGTATAGGCAATGATTAAAGCAATTGGCATACCCCAGTCACCAAAATGAATATCTGAAACTACTTCGTTTCCAGCAACTTTATTTATTTGGTATAAAGACCTACCTATATTTAAAGTTCTAATATGTCCAACATGAAGATCTTTTCCAACATTTGGTCCACCATAGTCAAACAGAATTGAAATTTTGGAATCTTTTGCTAGCAAGCTTTTATCAATAATTGCAAATTTTTCAAGATAATGGTTTGAAAAATTAATGTTAATAAAATTATTTTCTGCGATTTCAATTTTTTTTACTAATTCAAGCGTGTTAATGGACTGAGAGATTGTATTTTTAAACTCTTCCGTCAATTCAAATTTTTCTAATCGCAATAAGTTATTGCACTGGATGTCAACATTGTCTAAGTTTGAGTACCTTAATTCTACATCATCATTGATATTGAACTTTTTGAAAACATTTGATAGTGTTTTCGCTATTTCAGAAGTGCCATTTATCATGCTTATATCTTACTAGAAGGAGTGAACTCTTCTTATTAATAAAATTACTGACAAATTGTATTAATTATTAAAATTTACCAAAATCATCAATTCGTTTGTCCCAAAATACTCAATAGCTATATCATTGTCAGGAATTTTCATATTTTTAACTGTGTCTTCAATATTTTGAGTCTTAGATTCATGGCCTATTATAAGTATTTTTTTATTATTTAAAATTTCATTTTCAATAATGGAAAAATCAATTTGAGGACGACATATATCACTCTGCATAAAAACTACTTTGGTATTTACAGAATTGTAGAAGCATTCATTTTCAACTTTTTTAAATTGACCGTATTCGCTATCAAATAGAATAGTTTGAGGAATTGAATAATAGCTTATATAAAGTAAGTCAAAATCATACATGTAAGTATTTTCTATCAGAGTGAGAGTGTTATCTTCTCGAACTTTATTGTTTTCAACAATAACAAAGATCGGTATTACTGCAACCAGTAAGTAAATAATATTTATTTTTCTACTCAAGAACTTAACAAAATAGATAATACAGAAAACAAAAAAAGGAAACAAAATTAAATCTGTTCTCCCTGCACCTATTGGATACAAATTTAATAAATTTAGTAAATTTAATACAATAATTGGTGTAATTACCATCCAAAAAATATTTTTGTTATCTTTATACAAAATAGTTAAACCAATTAAAACAATAAGCATAATTAGAGGAAGCAACCCTAAGTCATTAAAGTTTCTAAAAAACATAAGATTATTAAAAAAGAGTTTTACAAAACTTTCAGAACTTGTTTCATAATAGCTACTCCAATACTCTCTGAAATTTTTACTTAAAAATTTATTATATGCTGTGTAGAAAAACGGAATTGTAATTAATAGAGTTGAAAAAATTAATAATTTATTTTTACTTTTATTAATAAGTTTTAATAATGGTACAAAAAAATATATTATTAAAATATTTGATAACAATACTGAGAAAAACAAAAGCGGAAGCACTTTTCTTGTTTTAATGTTTTTATTTTCTGCGAAATAATTTACTAAGTAAATTGCAATACAAAAATCAACAAAAAATTGCTTAGGTTTATAAATATAATCAACAACAACTGGTGACATAAGCACAAGTATTTGCACAATGATTACTTCTAAAGAGTAGTTGTTCTCTTTTGACAAAATATAGCCAATCAGGAAAAAAATTCCTAAATTTAAAATCCCACAAATTATATATATATTTTCAAAACCGAAGATTTTTATTATTAGTTTTAGGAATAAAGAAAAACCAATATGATGATCAGTTATTGACATAAAAGACTTTAAGTCCAATATCGAAACTCTTGAAATCAATAATTCATGTGCATCGTCATACCAAATATTATGAGTTTGAAACAAAGTGATATATTTATACAGGAATAAAAAACCTATAACTACCTGAAAGATTATAAACTTATTTTTTTTGCTCATCTCTACTCTTAAATCATAATATCAATTTTCCCAAGTCTTAATGACTAGGAGATATAATAGTTTTAATGGTTTATCAACAACTCAAACTTTTATTTTTACAAATCTTTTTAAATAGAAAAATAATAATTTTATGAATAAAGAAGTTAAAAATATAGTTTATTTAGTTTCTTCATCTTTAAACCTAGGGGGTGCAGAAATTCAATCTGTAGATTTAGCAAACCAACTATCAAAAAGAGGGTTTGAAGTAAAATTTTATTCTTTAAAATATGATAATATTTTAAAGAATTATTTAGCTGAAAATGTAGACCTCAGAGAATTTAAAATTTATTCAACAAAGACTAAAGAGAAACCAACTCTAGGTACTTTCTACTGGTGGTTTAAAGCTATTTCACAGTTACGTAACGAAATTAGGATAGATCGCAAAAAAAATCAAAACATCTCAGTGATATCTTTTATGTATCATTCATGGGTTACTAGTTTCTTTGCAACGTTATTTTTGAGAAATGTAAAAAATATTATTGCTGTAAGAAGTAGCAAAATAGCTTCCAGAGATAAAAACACAAAATTGCTACGTCTTCTTATCTATATTTTTGTTGCTAATCTTTCTGATTTTGTAGTTTTTAATTCTCAATATTCATTTAAAAATTTAGGAAATTATATTATTGGGAACAAAAAGCGGTGTATAAACAATTTACTTGTGGAAAGTAAGAATAGTTTTAATTCAGAAATCGAAGAGAGTATTAAAGGCAAAAAATCAAAATTTAATATCGTGTCTGTTGGAAGATTAGATAAATTAAAAAACTATCCACAGTCTATCAAAGCAATTTCTAAATTAATTGATGAGAGTATTGATATTAAATTATTTATTTTTGGAATTGGAGACCAATATCAAGAAATTAACAATCTAGCAATAGAATTAGGCATTGAGAAAAATATAGTTTTTATGAATCGAGTTGAGGAGCCCTTCCTTTATTTTGAACATTTTGATCTTTTGTTACAAACCAGCAAACATGAATCTTTCCCAAACTCTATAGTTGAAGCACTAAGTAAAAATTTATATGTAGTATCAACTGATGTAGGAGATGTACAAATTTTACTAGATAATAAAAGAGGTTCCATATTAACGAATGATGATCCTCAAATTATTGCAGATACTATTAAAGAAAAAATTTTTGATGACAACCCTCAATCACTAGATGGCAAAAAATTTATACAAGACTACTTAAACAATAGTAAAACAATCAGCGAATGGGAGAAACTAATTCTTTTTTGATAGAATATATAGCCTACTAGAGCAGCCAAGAAGATTTGAAATTTTGTTTCTAAATGAAATAGTAACTTTGTCACCAAATAAATTAAATCCAGTGTAAAAGATTTTTATATTCTTTGAACTTATTTCATACTCTTTGTGTAGATTTGTAAAAGTATACTTCCAATAATTTTTTCTATAGTAAAAAAATTCATTGAACCTATTCCCTCTAATTCCGTGTCTTTTTAGGAATATTTTATCAAGAAAAGAATTTTTATAATTTGGAACTTGCTTTTTTGCATTATTCTTCTTTTTAATAAAGAAAGCAATATAGGCAACTAATGTAGTCCATATTCGCCATGATGAAGTAGGCAAAATATAGACAAAATATTGAGGTTTTAAATTTGATAACTCAGAATAGAACTTCGCAATATCCTCAATAAAGTATATTGAATTTAAAGCTACTACAGTTTCAACATCTGCAATCGCATCTTTGTCTAAGTTATTTATTTTATAAATGTTTGATTTTTGATTCTGATTGTTTTTTTCTATACCTAGATATTTTGATATTTTTTTAAACCTACTTATTGGAAAATTTCCTGGACCAATCTCTAAAACATTATCTAAACCATTTTGCCCCAACTCATTAATTAGAAATTCAAATTCAAATTTTCTTAATTTGAATAAAGTATTATCGTTTTCCATATTTCCTTAGTCTTCTTAATAATTTAATAATTACAGCAATAGGATTAAATTTAATTATCCTTACATCAATTACACATATATTTTCGTAACAAGAGAATGTATGTAGACCAGTAAACTTTTGATTTAAGTCACTAGGCAACAATGTGTAGTAATTTTTTTCAATAATTTCATTATTATTCTGGATTAATTTATTAAAAACAAGGCCTTCTCCGTAGCGACCATTATTTAGTTGCCCAATCCGAAAGATTTCTGAATTATCTACGATTATCTTTCCACCATTCCTAATACATTTTTTATTTTCTCTATACTTTATATCGCTGCTTTTTAAGTCAAATGCATCATTCACAAGTTGAATATTGAAAATTAGTTTTGAATTATTTCTATAACTTGAGATTAAATATTGGTTTTTATTTATTTCAGCGATAATTGGATCAAGATATTCACCTTCTATATCTTTGAATTCATGCAAACAATTTTTTGTATATTCTTTGATACCTAATTTTTTCTCTTCTTCATTTTCATATAGCAAAATTTGTTTATCTTGAAATTTATAAATATTAGGAAAAGAAATATGATTTTTATTCTCTAAAATTATCTTTGTCTTTAAAATTTCATTTTTTTGCGATGAATAATTAAGTTTTTTCAAGTATCCTTTTCCAGTGAAATATTTTATTGATTCATAAACAATTTCAATCATTTTGTTATTGTTATCAACTGTAACAATTGATGGGTCAGCAAAATATTCAAAGAACCCAGGCTTTAAGACTTTCCAATTACATTTATCAATATTTTCTATATTTGAATAATCAGATGTTACTGCAAGTGTCCATGTTTCAATAAAGAAAAGTTTACGTATCATAATGTTATTATGTAAATGATAACCTATAAATGAAAAATAATAATAAAGTCGACAAGGTACTCCTTTTTTTACCAACTTTACATGGCGGTGGAGCAGAAGAGACTTTTACTCATTTAGCAAAATATTTAGCTTTAAAAAACTTTGATGTTTACTTAGTAGTTGGTACAAATAAGTCTTCGAATTTATATTCATTTGATAAAAATGAAAACATAAAACTAATGCAACTTGACTCCAAGCGTTTAATGTTTAGTTTTTTTAAACTCTATAAAACTGTAAAAGAAGTAGCACCAAACATCATGCTATCAACACTTTGGCATGCAAATATATTAATTTATCCAATATCTAAATTATTAAAAGTGCCTTTAATTGTCAGGGAAGCGGGTTCTAACTATAGAGACAATAAAACACTGAAGTCAAAAATAGTTTCTCAAATTATTAGTCATGTTTACTCAAAATCAAGCTTCACAATTTCTATCTCAAACTCGCTTAAAAATGATTTGGTTCAAAATTTAGGTATACCAACTAAGAAAATACACACTATCTATAATCCTGTTGAAAGCTATATAAAAAGAGACAAATTATCAAAAGTAGATTTTAAAAGGTATTTTAAACATACTACTGGAAACACAAAGTTTATTATTACGGCTTGTCGATTTGACAAAGTAAAAGGACTGGAATTTTTAGTCAAATCTTTTATTTATTTACGTGATGTTGATATCAAACTTTTAATAATCGGTGATGGAGAAGAAAGAAAAAATATAGAGACATTGATAGAATCAGGAGATTTAAAAGAAAAAATAGCAATATTGAATTGGCAAAACAATATATATGATTTCATTTATTCATGTGATTTTTATATCTCAACATCGACAAACGAGGGACTAGGCAATGCTTACCTGGCTAGTCATCTTTTAGGAAAGTCAAGCCTATGCTCTAATATTCCAGCCTCTCTTGAGCTTAATTCTGTATTCAGCAAGGGAACATCATTTGATTTAAATGATAAAGATATAAGCGAAAAAATAAGAAAAATTTATTATGCAGAGAAAGAAAATGATAAAGTTGATTACGACATTATAAATAAATTTACTTTTGAAAACTGTTTTGAAAAATATTTAAACTTAATTAACAAAAGTATTGGAAGTTAATTAAATGTGTGGTTTCTTAGTTCAATTTTCTACAGAAGACAAGGATTTCCAAAACTTTGAATTAGCTAATGATTTACTACAAAATCGTGGACCTGATAGTACGAAATATATTGAAAATAATAAAAATTATAAATTCGGGTTTAAAAGATTATCAATTCTTGACTTAGATTCATCAGCTGACCAACCAATGGTTGATAACGAAAATAAATATATCATTGTTTTTAATGGTGAAATATATAACTTTAATAATCTTAGAAGAGAAATTAAAAACTCTGGAGGAAAGTTTCTAACTAGTCATAGTGATACAGAAGCTATTTTGGAAGGTTATAAGTTATGGGGAACTGAAATCCTTAATAAACTAGAGGGTCAGTTTAGCTTTGTAATTTATGATAAAGAAAAACAAACTTTGTTTATGGCTAGAGACAGAGTTGGTCAAAAACCATTATTTTATAGTTTTTCTGACGAAAGAGTCATTATTGCTTCAACCATAGAGCCGATTGTTAAACTACTAAAAACATTTGAGATTGATTCTCAGTCAATGTACACATTTTTACAATTAGGTGTTGTTCCTGCACCAAAAACTATCTTTCAGAATATTTTCAAATTGAAAAATGCTGAATTCATTTTGGTTGATATTCAAAAAAATCAAATTATAAAAAAGGGTACATATTGGTCGCCAGAACAATTTATTGATTACAAAGAATTCAAATATGATGAGTTTTTATCATTATTTGAAGAAGCAGTTAAAAAACGATGTGTAGCTGATGTTGGTATTTCTTCTTTTCTTTCAGGTGGTCTTGATTCAACTTCAATAATCAAGCAAGCAGCAAAGTATTTGCCAACATTAAATACATTCTCTGTAGGTTTCTTAGAAAAGGAATATGATGAATCTCAATGGGCTAAATTAGCTAGTGAAAAATTTAAAATACCTAATGAAACAGAAGTAATTGATGAAAGTTTGTTACTAAAAATATTGCCAGAGAGTCTAAAAGCTTATGATGAGCCCTTCTATGACTCATCATCAATTCCAACATACCTAATATCAAAGCTTATGTCACAAACATCTAAAGTAGCTTTATCAGGGGACGGCGGTGATGAACTGCTTGGCGGTTACCAAAGGTACACTTGGTCGAACTACAATTCTTATATTCCTTTTCCTTTAAAAACTCCACTAAGTTTTTTTTCAAAATCACTTATAAAAAGTAATTTTATATCTAAAGGTACGAATCAATATTTATCAATGCTAAACAATAGTCCAAAACATAGATATGAATCTTTTTTTGTAGACAGAAACTTTACAAGAATTCTTGGTAATAAGGAATTTGATTATGACTTTATTTCAAACAATTGGGTTGAAACTGAAGATAATTTTAAATCCATGCAAGCAACTGATTACAAATTTTATCTTCCAGAAGTTATGATGACAAAAGTTGATCGAGCTTCTATGGCAAACTCACTAGAAATACGTTCACCATTTGTAGACCACAAATTGATCGAGTATATTATGTCAGTAAATTCAAACGGATATACAAGTACACTAAATAAGAAAAAACCATTAAAGCATTATTTAAATAATGACTTTGATAAAGGTTTCTTAACAAGAAAAAAAATGGGCTTTGCTGTACCTTTGGAAAGCTGGATTAAGAAAGAACTTAGGAATGAGATTCTGGAAACAATAAATGGTGAAAACAGTTTTCTCAAGAATGAATTTAACCTTAATTTTTTGGAGTTTTTTGATGAACTAGATAAAGGAAATAAATCTTATAAAAACAGAATCTGGAAATTGTATGTATTAGAAAAAAGTATTCAAAAATATAAAAACATATAAAAAAAATTATACTTTTGTAGACTTAATCTGTGAATAAAAGAATTAATAAAATAATTTCTTCTATTGAAAATGGAAATATTTTGCATGTAGGTTGTACTGGTGGATTGTTGACCAAGCCTGAATACAAAATAAATACAGATAGAGAAGAAAATTATGATATCAATTTAGGTGAAAATTCTTTACATTTGAATTTAATAAATAAATTTGGACAAGAAAGAGTTTACGGAATTGATATATCTGAAGAAAAAGTAACCTACTTTAAGGATGTATTACAAGTTAGTAATCTCAATGTAGCTTCTGCAGAATCTTTCAATAGTCAAACAAAGTTTAAAAATATTATTTTTACTGAAGTTATTGAGCATCTAAACAATCCAGGACAAACTTTAATTAATCTCAGCAAAATGCTTGATAGAGATGGTCAAATAATCATTACAACACCATATGCATATTCAATTTTTTACTCAATATATGCATGGTTCAATTTTCCAAATACTACTCAAAATAAAGAACATACTATGCTTTTTTGCCCATCAACTATTAACGTATTGGTAGAAAATTCAGATTTAATTTTAGAAAGATTCGAATTAATTACGGATCATCCAACTAGGTTTAAAAGCAATACATATAAATATGTATATTATTTTTTATCTATACTTTTCAAAATTTTTCCTAAGAGAATCTATGCAAAAACTTTATTTGCGATTGTAAAAAACAAATAATTATGTGTGGCATTTTTTCAACTGTACATTCAGAAGGAGAAATAAATCAATTTAAAAAATTGGAACTCATATCAAAATTAAGTGAATCAAGAGGCAAGGAAGCAAGTGGCTTGTTATTAATGTCTCAAAATAAACAAATACAAACTCTGTATTCAGAAAATACAATTTCAAAATTAATAAAAACCAATAAAAGGGTCTTAAAAAAGAGATTGGAGAGTTTTGATTTCTACATTGGGCATACAAGAATTGTTACTCATGGTGTTGAGAATGAATCTGATAATAAACAGCCTGTAAGTTTTAATGATACTTTTTTAGTACATAACGGTATTTGTGTTAACTACAAAGAAATTTGGACAAAATTAAATTTAGATAATGAAGTTGAACTGGATTCAAGAAGCATTGCTGCTTTAATAGATCTAAATATTAACAAAAATATTTTTGAAATTCTCTCAGAACAAGTATCTGGAGAGACGTCAATTATTGGATATAACAAAAAAATTAATAAATTATTTGCTTATACAAATACTGGTTCACTCTATTTTGTTATTGATAGAAATAAAGTTAAATATTTAGCATCAGAAAAATATACTCTTTTAAAATTATCTGATGCTGAAAACATTAAAAAAATTGAACCAAACAGCGGAATTATTTTTAATCCTGAAGGCGAATTAGAAAATACATTTGTCTCTAAAAAAAATAATAATATTACTCATCAATTTTCATTCCCAAAAAAACTTAAAGCTATAAAAGAGTTAGAATTTGTTCCTAAACTAACAAGATGCATCAAATGCATTCTTCCTGAAACGGTTCCTTTTATTGAATTTAATAAAAATGGTATTTGTAATTTTTGTAATAATTATAAGAAAATTATGTTACAAAAAATTCAAATATTTGAAGACAAACTGGATTCAATGAGAAGATCAGACCATGAAAATGATTCTATAGTAAGTTTTTCCGGAGGTCGTGATAGTGCCTATGGTTTACATGTTCTTAAAACAAAATATAATATGAACCCATTAGCTGTCAGTTATGATTGGGGAGTTTTATCAGATTTGGGGCGTGTTAACCAATCCATAATGACTTCAAAGCTTGGTGTTGAGCATATTTGGTTTTCAGCAGACATTAAAGAAAAAAGACATAACGTTTACAAGAACTTAAATGCGTGGTTAAAAAAACCTGAATTTGGAATGATTCCAATATTAATGGCAGGTGACAAGATGTGGCTTGAAGTAGCTAATTTAGTAGGAAAACAAAATAATATAAGTAATATTTTCTTTTTTGAAAACAAGCTAGAAACAACTTATTTTAAACAAGGATTTGCAGGTTTGAAGCCAAGATTCAATTCAAAAAATGTGAATGGCTTAGAACTTATTGATGCACTTAAATTAATAAATTATTATTTTTATAATTTTATAAAAAATCCCTATTATTTGAACACTTCCCTGATAGATTCAATAAAAGGTCTAAAATCCTATTTATTCAGGAAGAATAATTACATTTACCCTTATGATTTTATACCATGGGATGAAGAAAAAATTAATAAAACTTTAATTGAAGATTATGGATGGTCTGCTGACAAAGAAAGTTCAACAACTTGGAGGCTTGGTGATGGCACAACACCTTTTTATAATTATTTATATTTTTTAAAACAAGGGTTTACTGAGAATGATTTTTTAAGGAGTTGGCAAATCAACGAAGGGGTAATTAATAGAGATGAAGCATTGCTTAAAGCCCTTAACGATAATCAGCCAAATTTAATTCGCATCAGGGAGTACTTAAATATTATAGGTTTTAATTATGAAAAAACCATTGATGTAATAGATGATATTACTTCAAATGTAGATTGGGAATAATCAATGTATTCATTATTACAAGAATTAGTTTTAAAGTTTTTGAGTTTTATACCTTGGGAAATATATACTTTTATTTTCCTTGTACCACTGTTTGTAGGAATTAAATTAAAAAAGAATACTATAAAGAAATACAGCGTATATTTATTAATAGTTTCAACATTCCTTTTAGGCTTACTGCGGATTAACGATGATAAACCATTTATTCCAAGCTTTAGTTTCGATAGTATTTTTTTAGATAAAACAGACCAATATTTATTTGAAGATACTCAAAACTACTTTATAAATCAAAGCTATCTTTCTTTTGGAACCATAGAAAATGACAATTTATTTTTTAACTCTGAGACAATTGAGAAGCTATATTCTGAAAGTGGCAGAGTATGGCCCCCCTCCACATATTTAATTTCTATTAAAAATATATCTGAATTTATAGATCACAAAGCTGAATGTTCAGATGGTAAAAAAACAAATGTTCAATTGTTTTTAAATAATCAAAAATATGAGTATTTTTTATGTTTGAATTAATTGCCCCGTACTTATTTCTTCTCCCTCCTTTTTTTATTATTAGAAAAAAACATAATAACTTTCATGATTTAATCAAGGAAATTAGTAAATCTTGGCTATTCTTTTGGTCTTATTATGTATTATTAGGTGTTTCTATTCTTATATTTATACCTAAAAACTTTAATCCGGTATTTGTTTTTACTCTTACCTTAATTTTGTATTCATATTTAAAAAAAGATTTCATACAAACTTCATATAAATTGTTCTTAAATCAGTTTTTAATTTTTATGTTATTTTTTATTATTTCGTTAACAAATGAGAAATTGCAAATTAGTGGAGATACTATTTGGTCTTTTGTTTTATCTTTGGATATTACAGTCACAAATCCAAACAATATTAAATTTACTCTTTTGGGCCACAGGCCAATTGCACTTCCACTTATTTCATCACTATCAGTTTCAGCTTTTAAGCAAATATTTTTTCAATTTAACATCTTTACTTTTTTATTGCTGTTTTTTAGATTTGGATCTCTTTTGTTTAATATGATAAACAAAAATATAAATAATAAACTTATTTCTTTTATAGCAATAGCAACTTTTATTACTTCACCGGTTTTATTATCACTTTCTTTTTATTGGGGAAATCATTTATTTATAGCATTAGGATTTCTTGAGTTAATACTTTTTTTTGATAATAATTTAAAGCATCAAAACAACATAGATTTTTTTATACTAAGTTCATCATTAATTTTTTTTAGACGAGAAGTCTTTTTATTCATAATTATATTTTTTGTTTACTTTGTTAAAAAAATAAATAAAAATTATTCCCTCATTACTTTTTTATTACCAATTTTTTGGTTTCTTAATTTATATTTTTTAGAAATTCCTCTGCAAAAATCTGAGACACTTCAGTTTTTATTAATATCTTTGATCATGATTCTTTTTTTAATTTTTTACAATTTTGTTAACATAAGAATCTTTTACAGTAAGTTGTTTATATTTTTAGTCCTAACAGCAGCCCACCTTGTTTTGACTTATTTATATGGATTTACTTTTTGGGAAATATTTTATAAGAATCTTTTAGGACTTGGAGGATGGGGTATTATCGGCACCTTAATGTTGTTTGCAATAATAGGAATACCTTTAATTAAAAGAAATATTACAAGTTTAACAACAATAATTATTTTAACTTTTCAAGTGCTACCTTATGTCAATGATCAATCAGGCGATGGTTGGCGTTTTGGATTTACATCATCTTTTAATAGAATTTTGTATTACCTTTTACCTATTATTATTTATGAATTCTTAAAAGAAATAAACAATGAAGATTAACAATTATCTTATAGGACTAGCAGCCCCCTCAGTTTATGGCTTTATAATCTTCTGCATTATTGCAATTCGGTATCAGTATTATGGATTGGGAGTTTTGTCAACGATTTTAGCAATTATTCTAATTACTTCTTTGTTAATAAATTTTGGAACTTCACCATGGATTATAAGGATTAGTGCAAACTCTCAAAATAATTTGAATAAGATAAGTTATGAATTTTCCAACGCTGTTTTTATTAATTTATTTATTTCAGGATTAATTTATTTTTTAATACATATATCAGAAGAGTTAAATTTTTCTTTATTTGATACAGGAAATGAATTATTTTTAAAGTTATTAGTAATTTCTTTTATTACTTCGTTTAACAAAAACATAAATGCTATTTATATTGGCTTAAACCATGATAAAAATTTTATGCTTTCTTCATTAATCAGAGGAACTACTGTTTTGATATATATTTTATTTCAATCAGATGAAATTTTTAACTTAGTTGTAAATGGAATATTATTAGGTGAGATTTCTTATGTAATTTTTTGGATTTTTAAATACAAATTAACATTTTTTAAAATTTACTATTTTAATAAATCTACATTTATTACTCAAGCAAAATTTGGCTATAAACATATACCAACATCCCTATCGGATGAGGCTATTTATAGAATTGATGTTTTGATGATAGGGTTCTTTAAAGGCCCAGCTATTGTTGGCTTATATTCAATCATTTCATTAGGTTTAGAAGTTCTTAGAGAGTTAGCAAGAACAACATTTGTAACCAGAAGTTCTTACATTATAGAAAAAGATAACTATTTTTCTAAGTCCGAAATTATTAAAACAAGAAATACGCTAATTAAGGTCGCGTTAATTTTATTTACTTTAGGATTAATTGGAGCCTTTATAGGTTTAGATGTATTACAACTATTTACTAATTTAGAAATACAAAATAATACAAAATTATACTTATTTATTTTTTCAACAATTACCGCATTATTAAGTTCAAATATCTTTTTAAAAGAATTGCTTCCACACATTAATCTTCCTGGTTTAAATTCTATTATTTCTGTACTATCGTTAGTAATTAATGTTGTGTGTAATTTTTATTTAATACCACGATACGATATATTAGGAGCATTGTTAGCATCATCCTTTTCAGTTTTTGTTGCTTTGATACTGAGATTTTTACTTTTAAAAAAAAGTTTATTTTAATTATCTTTTTTAATTAATTGGATTAAGAGGCCAGTAACAAACATAAAAAAGCCAACCACTAAAAAAATTATTAATACAGGATCAGAAAGTATGCTATTCGCAGTGCCTAACAGCCAGATGTATATGTTATAAATAAAGAGAAACAAACCAATTAACAAAAGAAATATCCCTGGAACCATCAACAAAGAATTATGTTTTCGAAAAACTAACAGGCCAATCATATTAGTTAATACATATATAGGATATTTGATACCTATAAATGATTTTCCAGATGTTCTTGCTTCTAAAGTAATATTTATTTGGCTAAATTTTAATTTTCTTAACTTACAATCAAGTAAAATTTGTTGTGCTGCATTAAAATTACCAAAAATAAAAAAGTCGTTTATATAGTTCTTGCTAAGAAAAATAAATCCATTCGTTGGATCCTTGACTTTTATACCAATAATATAGAAAACAAATTTAAAAAATTTGCTACCCATTTTTCTTGAAATTGACATTTTGTAATCAGATTCTTTAAAGAATCTATTTCCATAAATTACATCACTTTTTGAAGTATTATATTCATCTATAAAAAGTCTTATATCAGTTACAAGCATTTGATTATCACCATCAAGCTTTACAAAACCATCGTAGTTATTATCTTTTGCATAATTTAGAAGACTTTTAATTCCAAATCCCAAACCCTTGTTTCCTTTACCTTCAATTATTTTAAAATTAGAGATATTTTTTAAAATTTCTACCGTCTTATCTATAGAGCCATCATCAAAAAAAACTACATCAAAAACAAAGTTTTTATCATGTTGTTTTAAAAAAACGTATAAATCATTGACTATATTTGATATGGCTTTTTCTTCATTGTATGTTGGAATACCAATCAAAATATTTTTTTTCATATTTACAAATTATATATGTAAAAGTCAGTTTTTAATTTTATTTTTTTACTATATACTTTTTATCAAAATTTCAAACTCTATTCAAATTTGGTTAAATTTTTTTTAATCAATCGAGCTAATTGCAAATCTGACTCATTATTTATATCAAACCCTTCAATTGTTGAAATGTTATAGTTTTCTATTCTTCCGTCAATTAATAAATTTGTAGATTTTAAATGATCAACTGTCGTAATATAGAAGCTACTATTTTCAACAAGAAATGGCCTTCTGTCTTGCTGCCTTCTTGGCTCATTTTCTCTAATACGTTTAATTTTACTTCCATACGACACCCAGTAATCTTCATAGCTCTCATGTGTAGAGATTAAACAATCTGTAGTTGACTTTTTAAATTTTTTTAAAGCTTTTTTAATTGTTTCTACTTTCAAGAAAGGAGAGCATGCAGATAAAATTATTAAAACTTGATTATCATGAAATTCTATTTTTTTTTCGTTTAAAAAATGCTGAACAGCTTCCTCAATAGTAGAACTGTCTTTTGATATTTTTTTTGGCCGATTATGAATAATGGCATTTTTAGATTTAGCGTAAGATGCTATTTCAGAACTGTCTGTTGATACAATTGTTTTACCATCAAGTTGAGATGCAATTTCTAGTGGGAAATACAATAGAGGAAACCTACCTAACTTTTTCATATTTTTATTTTTTATTCTTTTTGAACCGCCTCGAGCAGGAATAAAAATTATAGGAGAAGTAATTTTATTCAATATCTAAAAATTCTTCAAAAATATCGTAAATAGTAATTACATCAATTAATTCCATATTTTGATTAATAATAGGCAAAAGATTAATATTTTCTTTAATAATTATTTTTGATGCTTCCGGTAGTTTTCTTTCATTTAGATAATTAAATTCTATATTTATAAATTTGTCTAGCAAGTTACTGGTATGCGCTCCGTTCATAAAAGCTTTAAGAATATCACCTTCGCTTATTACTCCAATTACTTTGTCTTCATTCAATACAATTATTGTACGTACTTTGTTTAATTTGATTTTTGCAACGGCATCTTTTAAGGTACTTCCTTGTAAAATAGTATATATATTTAATTCCTTCAATATGTAATCCTTTTTTTCAACAAATTTTTATGACCTTTTAAATCTATAAGTATATCTATAATTTTTTTTGAACTTTCCCCATTGCCATATGGATTCTCCGTATCATTTAGTTTTTTTGCAAAATTCTTTGAAGAAGCTTCATTAATTGCATTTACAATATCTTCTTGGGTAAAATTTTCTACATCAATTACATTTTTTGATCTCACTCTACCTTCTTGTCTGCTTCCAATATTTACTACTGGAATCTTAAAAGAAGGAGCTTCCAAGATTCCTGAACTTGAATTGCCAATTAAACAATTGCTTTCTTTTAAAAAACATAAATAATCTTCTCTTGGTACATTTTTAAATAATTTTAAATTATTTTTTCTGTTGTTTTTCAAATAATTACTAATTTGGTAACCACCTGCATCATTATTGGGCAGTATCCAAACCATGTCCTTGTTGAATTTGAGTAATGATTTATAAAGTGTATCAATTTGATTTATAGTGTCATTAAATTCCTCAGTTACGGGATGCATTAAAACTAAGAAAAAGTCTTTATTGAGGTCAATATTATATTTTTTATTAACAACTTCTTTGCTACTTACTTTGTTTTGATAAATTTCGTCTAACTGTGGAGCGCCAACATTATGAATTCTAAACTCTTCCTCTCCCAATTTTAGAAGTCTATTCTTGGCATCATCGTTAGATGCGAAATGAAGATGAACTAGTTTTCCAATCACATGCCTACCTACGCCATCAATGTTTCCTGAAAGCTCCCCAGCTTGAATATGTGCAGTAGGTGTATATGTATATGAACCAGCTAAGCTTGCTGCTACAGTTTCATACCTATCGCCTGCAAGGATTATCCAATCAGGATTTGATATTTCAATAATATCAACTAATGATTGTATAAAAGAACCCATTGATTTAGTCATAGTAAAGTGATTAGCTCCATCATAAGTTGAATGTATTTTATATTTAACCTCATAACCATCTGAAATAATTTCATCTACGGTATTTCCATGTTGTGGTAATAAATGCATATTTGTTGCCAAAATTTCATAATCAATTTGGGTTTCTTTGCATATTTTTAATATCGGACGAATATAGCCCCATTCTCCTCTAGAACCAGTTACAAACAGTAATTTCATCTAGTCTAAATCTTCCCACTTAATCAAAGTATTTTTTTTAATTCTGTTTTTAACACTTCTTCCAAACAACTCTTCCATCCTAAATGAAGGAATTCCTGTACCAGGTCTCTTCGACCAAATCATATCTTGAACAATAATTTCACCTGGTTCAATATCTCTCAGAGATACAATACTTCTAAAAGCCCATTCTCGTATAGGATTTTCTTTAGTATTAACCTTTTTTTTATCTCCTAGTGCTTTTTCTAAATTCCTTACATTTTCTACTAGTTTCCTTAACTCATCAAGATCCAATGAGACTTTTTGATCTGGGGCTTTAATACTTTTATCAAGGATAATATGTTTTTCTAAAATCTTTGCACCGATTGCTACGGCACCGTAAGAAGTAACTAAATCACTTGTGTGATCCGAATGCCCTATTGTTGCTTCAGGATAGCGTTTTTGCATTAAGGGAATAACTTTCAGATTTATGTCCTCATAAATTGGAGGGTATTCACTTGTACAATTCATTAGAGCAATGGGAATATTTTTTTTGATTAACAATTGATAAGTTCTATCAATTTCTTCAAACGTTGACATTCCTGTAGACACTATCATAGGTAAACCCATATCTGCAACAGCAGAAACGGTTGGTGTATCTGTCATTTCTCCTGAACCAATTTTGAAAAACCTAACATCAATAGTGAGGAGTTCATGGGCAGCTTTAAGGCTGAATGGTGTACATAAATAATCAATGTTTAATTTTTCGCAGTAATCTTTTACTTTTTTATGTTGACTAATATTTAATGCATTTTCTTTTAAAAATTCATATAAAGGTTGATCAAAGTTAGATGACATTGGTACGTCGGGCAACATTTCTTCATCTGGTAAGTGGTGTTGAAATTTAATACAATTAGCACCTGCATTTTTTGCACCATCCACTAGTTTAAAAGCTGCATCTAACGACCCAAAATGTTGGTCACCAGCTTCAGCAATAATATAAACTTCATCTTGATTTTTCCAAAACAAAATTACCTCTTATATGTAATCAATCTATATTATGATATTTTAGTAAGCAATGAAAGTTCTTTTTACATCATCTCAAGAAACATGTTTAGAAAACATTTATGAATTAATAAACTTTAAAAATCAGCATAATAAAAGTGAAATTCAAAACACTTTTATTAATCAAAAGAATATATTCACTTATTGCAAATATAAAATAGATGATATAAACAGATTAAAACTTAATGTTATAAATTTTAATCTACCAAGGGGGTTAAATAAATTTTCCACAACAAGGCCAAATCTAATTCTAAGAAAATATTTTCTTATTAGAAATAAACGATTAATTAAAAAACTTGTTTCAAATCACTCAGTATTTGTTTTCTCACCTGGTGGATTTGTAGAGCATGAGATAGCATACCAGATGAAAAAGAAAGGTAAAAAAACCATACTTATT
>MDTC01076937.1_pt1 | contig 19602 bp, 18 predicted proteins | sample 811181 | NCBI WGS metagenome assembly MDTC01 (sample SAMN05326644, study PRJNA326480) | marine metagenome | isolation source: seawater | place: Pacific Ocean: North | collected 2011 | reverse complement strand
GTTCAATCAGGTGACACAAGAACAATTGATTTTGGAATATCATGTGAAGCTAATTCAGGGTACTTTTTAGTACCTAGATCAAGTATTTCTAAAACACCATTACGAATGGCAAACAGTATTGGAATTATTGATAAAGGATATCGTGGTAATATAATGGCTAAAGTTGATAATATTAAAACTGAACCATTTACTATTAAAAAAGGAACACGTTTATTTCAAATTGTATCACCAATTATGTTACCAATTAATATCAGTATTGTTGATAAATTATCCGAAACTTCTCGTGGTGAAGGTGGATTCGGAAGTACTGGGGAATAAATTAATTTATATAATATTTTTTACATCATTGAATTAGATTGTTTCTTTTCATAAGTATAAAAAAAAGTAGATTGGCATTAGCCACATCAATTAACAAAATTAACAACCTAGCATATCCATTCGGCGCATGCGATCTAGCTCTTCGTAGTACTGTAATTTAGTCAACCCCTTTTGAGAGGAGGTGGTGTCAGTTATATTTAAAGGTTGGCCCGAAGGTTGATTCGAAGGTTGGCCCGAAGGTTGGCCCGAAGGTTGGGTAGTCTTCATAACAGACTGGGCGGGGTTTACAGTAAAAATCAAAGCCGAAAGGACATGATAGAGCATGATGATAGTCGGTGGCAAAGAGTTTATAGTTTATGTATGAATACATCTACTAAAAAATATTTCAATTTTTTATTGGATTGATGGTACAATATGTCTATAAGTAATTGATTTCCCTGTAACTTCACTATACCGTTCTATTTTACATATAGTGCCTATTTTCATATTATAATGTCTTGAAATTCGATCCGTTTTTAACATTTTTGGAATTTGATTTATAGAACAATTATATTGCTTTAATATTTTAGTTGTTTCCTCATTATTTAATATAGTAAATTTGGGAACTAACATATGATCAGTTACATTTAGATACAATTCAGGATAATCAAATATTTCAATATTTGAAATTCTTTTAAAATCTTTTAAAAACTTATTAACTTTATTTTCAATTACCACCAAAATATAATGATTTTTTGGATTAGTATAATCTAAAATTTTTACTAAATTTTGTTTTTTTCCAACATTGTTCTCTGTTAGAAATTTAACATGAATTGTATAAGGATGGTTATAATCTGAACTAACAGATATATTTTCACTATTAATTTTAGTCTTAATATGATCTAAATATTCTTGTTTTTTTTCATTATTTAAAAATTTTCGATCAATTAACATATGTATTATATTTTCTAGTACAGTTTCCCTTAGTTCATTTGATTTTTTCTTAATATTTATTGACATTATTAATATATTATATATTAATTGTTTTAAATAAATATCCAAATATTATTTTCATTTTTTAATTATATATGAATTCCAAAAAAAAAAATAAAAAAATACCAAAATTGTCACATCAACATATCACAGCTAAATCTACTAATACTAAATTATATCTGTACCAGGTATTAAAGGAACGACATGCTAATCATATATATTTTTATGAACCATATCTAGATAATAATAGTGTAAATAGATTAAGATCAAAAATACATGCCTATAATCATTTTTTACCAGGGAATACAATTAACGAAAATATGAGAGTTTGGTCAGATCCAAATCCTATTGTATTACATATTCATTGCCCAGGAGGTGATATGGATGCTGGTTTTAGTGCAATGAAACTAATATATAAATCAAAAATTCCAATAATTACAATTATTGACGGATTAGTTGCCAGTGCAGCAACATTTATGTGTTTAATATCAAAATTACGTTTAATGAATCCACATGGGTATATGTTAATTCATCAACCTTCCAATACTTTGTCAACAAAAGGTCAATTTAATACGATTGAAGATAAATATATTCGTATTAAAAAATATATGTTAACACTTAAAAAAATTTATAAAAAATATTCGAATTTAGATGAAAAAACATTAAATAATATATTATCAACTGATATTTACATGGATGCACAAACCTGTAAGAAAAATGGATTAATCGATAGAATAATGGATTAATCCATATTTATATTTTATAAATAAATTATATATGAAAAAAAAAAAGTTATCACATGCTTCTTATAAAGATTACAATATAAAGTTAAATAATAAATTAAGTGAATATGATAATTTCAATAATATTTATTTTGAACCAACAAAAGTTAATAATTTTAGAATAACATATCCTGTTATTAAAAAAATAAATTTATTAAACGATCATAACATTGAAAGACGGAGTCTTGTACAATCAGACAGTGTTAGAGATATTTATTTATTTGTTAAACCAAAACCTATATTATTACATATTAATTCAAATGAACAAATAAAAATTATTGATGTGTTACCTCTTATGGATACTATAATATTATCTGGAATACCAATATTTACAATGATAAATGGTGTTTGTAAAGACGCAATATTATTACCATTCTTAGTAGCTAAAAAAAGATATATGTATGAACATTCACATGTTTATATTACTAAAACTTTTTATGAACAAAGTAGTGGTGTAACAATTGAAGATAAGATGATTAATTTAAATGCATTTCGGAATCGTATTACAAATATATTCAAAAAATATACAAAACTACCAGATGAAATATATAAAATTTTATTTAAAAGAGAAATATTTTTTAATGCTGAAGAATGTTTGAAATACGGCATTATTGATGAAATAATTTAACTACCATAATTATAACGTGTTTGATCTAATTCCAGTTTTAATTTTAAGCCAACTGACATTAATTCTTGCATTAATAACTTCATATTATATGGTATATTTATTTTAGATATTAATTCTGTGTTTTGACATAGTGGACATATATAATAATTCATATCAAGTTTTTTATGTGCTAAAATACCACATTTATCACATATATAACATGTATATTTTTCAACTGAATCGACCATCTTTTCTTTTAAAAATAAAGACATTCCATGCGCAATAAAACAATCACGTTCCATTTCACCAATTCGCAAACCACCACCTTGTGCTCGTCCTTTTGGTGGTTGTCTTGTCAATAAAGATACTGGTCCATCACTACCTCGAGCATGTATTTTATCTTCTGCCATATGTTTTAATCTTTGATAATATGTTGGTCCTATAAATATTTTGGATTTTAATTTTTTACCAGTAAGCCCACATCTTAATTCCTCAACACCTGTTTCATTATATCCATATTTTTTTAAAATTTTGGGAAAATTGTCAACATCAATATTATTAAATGATGAACCATCTATATCATGCCCTTGAATTGCACCTATTTTAGCCAAAACACATTCAAGTATCTGACCCATAGACATACGACTGGGTATTGCATGTGGATTCATAATAATATCAGGAGTTAAACCATCTTTTGTAAATGGCATATCTTCATGTTTTAATAAAATTCCTACTGTTGATTTTTGTCCCATTCTTGATGAATTTCCATTCCACATTGTTATTCCTTTTCTACGAGTGCAGATAATTCCATTCTTACTAGTACAGCAGTAAACATAACCATCATAATTAATTTTTGTTTCTAAATTACTTTTTTGATTATAAAAAACATTGCTTTTAATTAAATTAATCTTATAAGTAGTTTTTTTAATAATAGTATTTGATTGGTATCCTGCGTGAATAATCAATTGTTGAATTTTATCTATAATTCGACTATTTGATGTATAATATTCATTATTTTTATTAAAAACACCATTTATAAAATAGCGAATTTTGGATGTTGATAATTTAAATAACCACTTTGGAATTAATTCATCTATTGATAATGAACTAATTATTATATAATTATTTGATGATCGAAATTTAATATTTAATTTTTTTAATAAACTAACTATATTATCCATTTTATTTTTGATATATATTTTATTATCTCTACAAGTTCCAATTGATAGAATTAAACCATGCATAAATAATCGTGAATTTGTTTTAAATAATTTAGTTCCCATGAATCTCGAGCTTGTTCGAAATTCTTTTGATTTTTGAAATATTAACTCTGCTTCTTTTAATTTATATTTCTTATTTTCTTTTATATATAATTTATGATTCGGCGTAATACTATAATTACATAATTTACCTTCTAAATTTATCATACTATCATTATGTCTAAACTTCATTATTTCTAATGGTTTTGTATATTCTAATTTTCCTCGATTTAATATACCTATTTTATCTTCATAATCTAATACATTAAAAAATTTCCAACCATTCATAGTTAAAATTTCAGTCTTATCATCATAACAAAATTTATCACCAATATTTGCAGGTCGCGACGACCTTAATCTAACTTTACATAATTCGTTATTTTCATGATTATATACATTTTGTATTACTTTATCAATAACACCAACCTCATTATTTTTTAGTAATGTACTACTATCTGTATATAATTTATCTATATTATCTACATTATCAGCAATTGGTGTTAATTTTCCAATGATTGCATCATAAGGACCAACTTTTGTTTCTTCTTTAATCATACCATCGTCATTTAATTTATTATAATTTGCTTTCTTAACATGACTTACTTTTTGAGGGTTCGGTTTGAAAAATATATCACTTTTACCTGTATTTATATTTTTTTGTAAACTAGCTTCATATGATTTATAATATGACAAATTAAATGCACCCCGTTCTATAAATGATTTATTAATAATTAATCCATCTTCTTGATTAGAACCTCCATAACAAGCAAGTGCAACTATAGCATTTTGACCAGTTGGCATTTCATTTAAACGCAAGATTTCATGAATTTTTGTTCCAACAAGTGGTAATTGAGGATAATGTAAAACTAATGCTTGTTTATCAAATCTTTCTTGAAATGCTGGGTTAAAAATACCTATTGCTTGTTTGATATATTTACAAGTACTTGTATCTTTTGGTGCTTGATTATGATTTTGAAACGGTAAACTAGATGATATAATTCCTAAAATGCCTAATTGATGAATTTCACAGTGTGTATATTTTTTTATAATATTATTAGGATTCTTAAATACTAATTCATTCTGCGGATATGTTTTTTTAGATTGTAATAATGCCTTATTTTTATCTAAGTAACTAAAATGCAAAGCAACTAACATTGTTGTTGATTCTTCTATATCAACAAATTCAATATACGGACTATTCTGATATTTACTCCATGATTTATCTTTTTCAATAAATGACATTGGTAATTTAATAGAGTAATTGTCCACAATTAATAAAGGTCTTATAAAACGACCACTATCTGTCTGTATATGTGTTTCTAATGTATTATAATCAACTCTTATACTTATCTGATAATTAATTACTCCATCTCTTCTAAATTTAATAAATTTAGATCGTAATTCAAATGGATCATTTGTAAAACCAATCCAATCACCATCAATAAATACTCTTTTGTATTTATGCATATTATAATGTTCTACCAAATTTATATTTATAATAAATTCTTGTAATATTTTATAGACATTATTATATTCATTACTATTCAATAATGTAATATTACAACTATTTGATAAAAATTTTACCAAACCTATATTTTTACCTTCTGGTGATTCAACTGGACATATATAACCAAATTGGGTATTTTGTACATATCTAGGTGGTACTAATTTACTAGCTGTTCGCGAACCACCTACTGGTGTTCTTATCATTCTACCATGTGTAAGTGAATCCATATAAGACACTTGCTTATATACATGAAATACACCACTTCTTTTCATCGATTTAATTTCACCAATAGTAAATGCAGATTTAAATTCCTTATCAAATGTATCTAATCTTAAAAAATCAATTGCACTTGGTGGTTTAATTAATGCAGTTAGATTATTACCAATTCGTTTTCTAAAAATATTTTCACACTCCATAAACATTGCCTTAATAGAATAATTAAATACATTGGATAAAATACTACCTGTTGTATCTACTCTTTTATTGATATAACTATCGCGATCTGATAATTCAATCTGTCCTATTTGTGTTAATATTAATCGATTTACCATATAGCAAATATAATAACCTTTTTTTACTAAATTTGTTCCTAAAAATGGAAGTAAATTATTTTTTAATTCATTCTGAATATATATACGATCTATATTTTTTATATCCTGATTAGCACCAAATATGTCCTTATTAATATAATTTTTTAAAGTATTATATAAATTATCTATATTAATAGTTTTTTGATCCTCCTTAATTGGATTTAATGATTTGTCCAATATGGTTTTATATTCAAAGAATGGACGGATAAATTCACTTATTAAATCTTTATTCGAATCTTGTACTATTAAATTCAATATTTCTTCATCTGATTCAATACCACATAAATAAATTAATAATATTACAGGAATATTTATTGTATTCTTAAAAATAGATAAAGATACTGTAATTATATTATTTTTTTTTAAATGCAATCGTATATTTGTTAGTGAAAATTTATCATTTTTATTGGGCGAAGTCACCTCTGCAACATATTCTTGTATATCACCAACTGTTTTTTTTAACACATAGATTCTATTATAAGCTAATCGTTCTTGAGATACACATATTTTTTCACTCCCCTTTATAATAAAATATCCTCCATTGTCATATTTATTATCTATTCGCTGGTATTCTTTATTATTCAAAATACATAAATTTGAATAAATCATAACAGGAATTTTGGCCAATAATATTTCTTTTCTTTCAATTTCGATTTTATTCTCAATATTATTGTAAATATCTATAATATGTTGTTTTTGAACCGCAGTTACATATAAAAATGATTCATATGTTAAATTTCGTTCTCTAGCTGTCTGTGGTGTTATAATTATATCTTGTTTATTCACAATATGTACTGGATCTGTTAATCGAATGTTTTCAAATTCTATAATATTTCTGTAAATTTTATTCCCATACTGCTTAAGAAAAAATACATTATCCCTTGCATTCAATATATTTTTTATATCATGTTTGATAAAATGATTATATGAATCTAAATGATGCTTAACCAAAAATTTAGGTTGCATCATATAACTCCTAAAAATATCCCATAATGACTCATCATTATATTTATTTTTTTCTTTATTTATTTGGGATCTTTTCATTATATTATTAATCAATAATTTTTATTTTAAATAAGAATTATTGATTATACTTTTTATTCTAATAAATATTGCTTTATTTTTCGATGGATTTCAGAAGATGATCTGTAATTATTTGTTCTTTTATATTTATTCATTATTTTTTTATATAATTTGTAGGTTGTTTTGTATAAGACTTGTTCATGTTCATGATTTGCCGTGTTCATCTGAACAAGTAAGTATTTATGAGCTTGAACTATTGATTGATTATAATTATAACCTTCATGCATATAACTTTTTATTAAATATCTCAGTAAATTAATAGAATTATATTTATAATCTGGATCATGTATATTACCACCACCAATTGCAGGACTCATTGTATTTGTAGGTTCGGTTGTATTTGCAGGTGGCTTCGGAAATAATTCTAAAAGTTTTTTCAAGCCTTTAAATGTAACATTCTGATGTTCAATATTAATATTCGCCACACTGTGTTGAAGGTTTATATTTTCTTTTTTGAATATTAAGAGCTTACTAATTCGATAATCTTTATCGGGTTTACATGTAACTATAGGTGTAGCACTAACATTACTGATACATTGTTTTTTATGACGTTTTAATATAAAATTAATTGTTTCAGTATTTAACTTTTCTATTAAATCATTAATAGCTATTCCTTCAAAATCAATAGATTCATTGCTATTGATTAAATGTAATCTTATCGTTATTTTGTTTAATATTGTTGGCAGTTTTTGCATAAATGTATTGCGATCATCACTTAATATTTTGGAATATTTATCGGAATATTGTTTTTTTTCATTTTCTGTAGTTACTTCATTACTTGAGCCCATACTTATTTTATTTGTAATATTTCCCATATATATATATATATATTTATTTATTTATTTAATTATATACTAAATTATATTTAATTTAATTACCTTAATATATAATCTTAATAAACTTTTATTTTGTAAAAAATATAATTAAAATTTGTATTACTAATTAAAGATTTGTTATTGAATTACTCGAATTATTTTATTTTTAAAATATTTGTATAATTATTTATCAAAATTTATATTATATATATTTCTATTAATTTTTATATATTCAAGTAATGAATTATCAATATATTTGAATAAATCAAATTCTTCATTATGATTATCTTTACTAACTTCATCATTACCCTCTTTAAAATCAAAATAACTATATTTAATTCTTTTTGTTTTAGTTTTTCTTGTAAGCGGTGTTCGTACTTCGTAACTTTTTCTTTTATTACTTTTATTTCTCACAGGTGTATTAAAACCAGAAGAGTTATTATTTAATAATTCATCTGATTTATTATAACAATCCAAACATTTACATTCTTCTTTACATTTTTTTCCTAATGCAAAACATTCACAGTATTTTTTTAAGCATTTGGATCTGACACATGCACAACTATCAAAAACTTTTGGCTTATATTTTTTTAAAGCTTCAATTCTTTTTATATTATTAGGTTTATTATTACAATTTATACATTTGCAATTTAGATCACATATCTTTTCATTTACCCAGCATTCACAATACTTTTTCAAACAACCAGAATTAGTACAATTGCACATTTTCAAAAAATTGTAATACTTATTTATATTTATGTAAATGTCTTAAATATTCAATTTTTATAAAATATTTAAAGTTTTTTAGATATTTTAGTATATAAATATGAGTTCTGAACAATCCACAATGGAAAATAATTCTAAAGAGACATTTGCTTTTAATGCGGATATTAATCAACTGCTAAGTATTATTATTAATACATTTTATAGCAATAAAGAGGTATTTCTACGTGAACTTATTTCAAATAGTTCTGATGCACTTGATAAAATTCGCTACGAATCATTAACCGATAAAAGTGTTCTTGATAGTGAACCAGATCTTAATATTAAAATTGTACCTGATTCAACTAACAAACAACTTGTTATTGAAGACACCGGTATTGGTATGAGTCGTGATGATCTTATTAACAATCTTGGAACAATTGCAAAATCTGGAACAAAGGCTTTTATGGAGGCATTGCAAGCAGGTGAAGATATTAGTATGATTGGGCAATTCGGTGTTGGATTTTATTCAGCATATCTTATTGCTGATAAAGTAACAGTTATTTCGAAGAGGAATGAATCTGATAAAACATATTGTTGGGAATCATCAGCTGGGGGGTCATTTACGGTTGATGAAGCACCAGATGATCAACAACTTAAACGTGGTACTAAAATTGTTCTACATCTCAAGGAAGATCAGCATGAATTTTTAGAAGAAAATAGAATTAAAGACCTAGTTAAAAAACATTCTCAATTTATCGATTTCCCAATTCAACTATATGTTGAAAAAAGCAAGGATGTTGAGGTAACAGATGATGAAGCTGAGGATGAATCTGAAAAAACTAAAATAGATGATAGAAAAGATTGTGAAAATTGCGAAGATTGTAGTGATGATAATGGCGATGTTAAAGTTGAAGATGTAACTGATGAAAAAGAGGAAACAAGTACAAAAAAGAAAACAAAAACGATTACGGAAAAATATATGGATTGGGATCATCTTAACGAACAGCGTCCAATTTGGACTCGTAAAAGCAGTGATGTTAAAGCAGACGAATATACGAGTTTTTATAAATCAATTACAAATGATTGGGAAGAACCACAAGCATACAAGCATTTTTCGGTTGAGGGTCAAATTGAATTCAAAGGTGTTCTCTTTATTCCAAAACGTGCACCACATACAATGTTTGAACAAAACAAAAATAAATGTGAAGTAAAACTATATGTACGTCGGGTATTTATTACGGATGAATACAAAGAATTGATGCCAGAATATCTTTCATTTATGAAGGGTGTTGTTGATTCCGAGGATCTTCCGCTAAATATTTCTCGTGAAATGCTTCAACAAAATAAGATTATGCGGGTTATTCGTAAGAGCCTTATTAAAAAATGCATTGAACTATTTTCAGATCTAGCAGATGATGAAGAGAAGTTTAATTCATTCTATCAAAACTTTTCTAAGAATCTGAAGCTTGGTGTTTATGAAGATAGTGCTAATCGTGACAAACTAGCCAAACTTCTACGATTTAACACATCTAATTCAACGGATAAACTAGTAAGTTTGGATACTTATGTTGAGCGCATGAAAGAGGGTCAAACGACCATTTATTACATTGCAGGTGAATCAATTGAAAATGTACATAATTCACCAACAATGGAAATGATTCGTGCCAATGGTATTGAAGTTCTATATTTTGTAGAGCCAATTGATGAATATATGGTACAGCAATTCAAAGAATATTCTGGTAAACAATTTGTATGTGTTCAGAAAGAGAACCTCAATCTTAATCAAACTGATGAAGAAAAGAAGAAATTTGAAGAGGAAACTAAATCGATGGAAGCAGTTTGTACAAAAATCAAAGAGGTTCTTGAATCAAAGGTTGAAAAAGTTGTAGTGTCACAACGTCTATCTGATTCACCATGTGTTCTAGTAACAACAGAACATGGATGGTCCGCAAATATGGAACGTATTCTAAAAGCGCAGGCGCTACGCGATACCAGTATGGATCAAATGATGGGTGCAAAGAAAATCATGGAAATAAATCCACAGAATAAAACAATTCGTAAGATTAAGGAACTAGCTGAGGATAAAGACGCCGCTCATACAGTATCAGATCTAATTTGGCTTATGTATGAATCATCAATGCTAGCATCTGGTTTTACACTTGAAAATCCGGCTAAATTTACAAAGCGTATTAATCGGCTAATTGAGCTAGGACTATCACTCGATGATGACGACGAAGAAAATGATGCAGAGCTTGATGCTGCGCTAGCAGAGACAAAAGAAACAGCTGAACCAAAACCGGATGGGGATAAGCCTGAAGAAGAATCAACAATGGAAGAGGTTGATTAAAATAGATATATTATTAAATAAATACAGTAAATTCAATAAAGATCTATAATTATTATATATCTTTATATATTATGGATGATACATTAATTATAGGGGGGTCTCATGCCTATAGTTTATATCCAATCAAAAAATTATATAATAATATCAAATTTGCTATAACAGAGGGATTAACATTATATGGAACATTGAAGAAAAAAGATTTAATATTTAATTTGATAGATTCTAAATACAAGAATATAACAATTTTTAAGAATGTTATTATTATTGTTGGTTATACAGACATTAATTCTGCATTATTGTATTTAAAATACAATAAAGATAAAGATTGGATAAAAAAAACACTATTAAAATCTATTCATAATTTTAGTAAATTTATTGATATTTTTAGAAATAAATATCCAAATAAAAAAATATATTTATGTAATCCTATATTAAATCCATACATCAATAAAAAAGATATTTCAACATATAAATTATATCAGAGCATATTAGTAAATTACTTAAAAAATTCTAACATAATAGAAAGAAAATCTATTATAAATAAAAATTTATTTTTAGAATATAAAAATAATACAAATTTTTTTAAAAAAACATGTGCCAAATATAATATAAATCATGATATTATCAACAAAATTATAGAAGAAAGAAAAACTTATATACCGTTTTTTCAAAGAAAAATTAAAAGTTTTTCGCAAAAAAATAATATTGTATTTTTAAATTTAAATCCATATTTAAGTAAAATTAAATATAAGAAATGTACAAGTTTATGGTCAGATATAGACACTCGTTACTACTATGATCATCATTATATATATGAATTATTTACAATGTGTTTATTATTTACTATCAAAAAACATGTATATATTAATCCGAATATCTTAAAGAAATTATATCACGAATACAAAATATTTTCACAGAGAAAAAAAAATAAAGTAAAAAATAAAAATAATAAAATCTGTAATATGAAATATATTATCAATTAATTATATTGTACTATATTATTTAGTATATTCCTTATTTTGATCACAAACCAAATATTTCTTTGCACAATTTGGAATCTTTTTAGTTAAAAGTAAATCAATTGTAAACTCTCTAAGAGATAATATTTGATCTGAATTATTGGATTCTCCATTTTCGACTAATTGTGTTGTATAATTTAAATACATTTTAGATATTGTTTCCTTTACAATATCACAAAATATTTTACCTTCCATATCAATATTCCACATATTATTATGTCTTAACATATATTTATGACGACTAGGATCAACACACCAAAACGATCTTTCTTGTGGTGCAACGTTTTTGCAGTACAAGTCATTTATTAACTCCGAAAATCCTTTTTGAATACCTTTGTAACTATATTTTTCAAAATCCTCAATTTGATTAGGTGGTACTAAATTTGGAGCATTCGTGTAATTATTAATTATATAATTGGTTGTTTTATTTGTTGTTATTATTTTTGCGTGTTTCTTTAATAATTTATTTTCATTTTCTAGCAATTCTATAGAATGTTTCATTCTTAATTCATTCAATTCTTGTTTGAGTTTAGCATTCTCTTCAGACAATGCAGTATTAGTGGTTTTCAATTCTTCTATTATCTTTTCTTTTTCCATTATAACACATGATTTTAAATGCCTATTTAAATTATTTGCTCTACCAGTTGAATAATCACACTGATTACAGTAATATATTTTATTGTTTTTATTATTATTCGATGTTTTACTTACGCTGCTCGCAAATGAGCAGAATTGAGCAGAAAGAGAGCAGGATTGAGTATTTGTATTTTTTACATCATTTGGAGCAATTGATTTTGGAGAATTGTCCACACCATCAGATGGTGTCTTAAATTTACATGTATTCAGATGTCGTTTGTAATTATGAAATCGATTTGTAGAATACATGCAGTGCTTACAGTTATAAATATTTTCATTTATTTTTTTATTGTTACTATCAGTCTTAATTGATTTATTTGGCGATGAGCAAAAATGAGTATTTGGCGAGCAAGATTGAGCAAGATTAACATTTTTATGGTGTCGCTTACTTTTCAAATGTGTTTTATAATTACACTTAATATCAGTTGCATATTTACAGTAAATACAATTATACATTTTATAATAACAAAAAACATTATTTTTTTAAGTAAATTATGAAATTATCTTATTAAATTCCCAAATTATTATTAAAATCATAAATTTTTCTTATGAATTTAATAAATAATAAGTTTTTTTATTTTATTTTGAAATAAAATTACTCAGTCTCAATTTTCACAATAGTACCAATCCAATTATTACTATTATCAATAATATAATTGTAATGTTTATTGTGATTATTTTAGTTCAGTCTCAATATTTTATTTTATTTTTTTTTCTACAAAATATTTTATCCCAAAAATTTTTTTTCAACACACAATTAATTGTGTTGTGTTTTTTATTTTTAAATCAAGTCTTATAATCCAAATTTTTTAGTACAAATTCATGACTAATAGCAATCTTAATATTTTAACAATTTAAAATTAAAAATATTTCTTTAATTTATATAATTCAAATTAATGTCAAAATATATATTATCAGAAAAGCAAAATATACAAATATCAAAAGTAATCCGATATATAAAGAAATTTAAAGGTACGCCATATAAAAGATACACTTCAAATAAAGGACCGACTAAAGATGAGGCACCATTTTGGATAGAAAATAAACCACCACCTAAATTTGATATTATTTATAAAAAGGGATTAGTTTGTGTTGGATTAGCAAATATAGCAAGAAGATATATGGGATTAGAAGTACCTGGTAATATATCGGGTATGAAAAAATATGTATTTATTGGTGGAACTGGTGCATGGTTTAGTTATCTAAAAAAAACTAAACGATTAGAAAAAATAGATTTTGAAAAGCAATATCCTAAAGGTACATTACTTTTACACAATTATAATCCAAAAGATCAAGGTCATGTTGCAATAACAATTAATTCTAGTAAAAAGGGGTTATTACAATCAAAAATAATTCATGCAATTTATGGTACATGGCAAGGGAAAAAATATAATAGTACAGTTATCGAAAAATTAGTTGATTATCCTTATTATAATAGACATACTCATATTTGTCTACCACAAAACTGGTTGTTAAAAAATTAGAAATCTAGTAAAAAAGCAATAATGCATTGCACTATTACTAGATGCTCCTGGAGGGAGTTGAACCCACGACCTTCGGCTCATAAGACCGACGCTCTAACCAACTGAGCTACAGGAGCTTAATATATATTATTAACAAAACCTTAAATAAAAAATTGATTCCTATCTTTAAGTTAAAATAAACAAATTAATTGTATATTTTAAGCATGGATGTATGTACTAAAAAAGATGAGATTGCAAATGCAATCGCTGCTATTATAAGTAGTAGAGAGTCTGAAAAAATAAAGATACAGTTACTTTCAAATAAACATAATAAATATACTGAACAACTCAATTTTTATAATCAGTATCTAGAGCCAAAATTAGATTTATGTAAAGATTCTATAGCGACGTGTTTCTTATCTAGGACAGATATTGTAAGTATTGAAACAGATTATGATTCAGACAAAGAACCAGATGTAATATTAATAGATGATTTACCTAACAATGAAATTGAAATAACCATAAAAAACCCAACTTCAAATATTATAAATAATCAAAAAGAAGAATTATATGATATGTATAAAGACTTACGTGCAATTGATCATGTAATATATGATTATATTTATATGATTAATATTGATGTATAATTATTTGTAATTATAGTATATATGGAAAAAATATCATATATAACGGAAGAAATTAATTTTCTTTTCAAAAATATATCACAAATACCAAACCTTACTTTACAAAATGATATTTTTAATAAAACATTTTCAGATGTATGCCTGCTTTAGATCATGAAAATATAATTAAATATTATACATCATGGATAGAACCAGATACATTTGATTCGCATATTACAATTAATAATACTAATTATTATAGTATTTGTTTATACCTACAGATGGAACTTATGCAATTGTCATTACGTGATTTTTTACAAAATTTTGATTTTTCAATAAGAAAAAAAATATTCAAATTTTAGTAAATTGTATATTAAATGGTGTAGAATATTTATATGAAAAAGGTATAATTCATCGTGATTTAAAACCTGAAAATGTTTTATTAAATTTAAAAGATAATAATATTATTGATATCAAAATAGCAGATTTTAATCTTGTTATTGAAAAACAACTCAATTTACATAAGAGTGAAGGTAATGTTGGAACACCAATTTATACACCACCTGAATTATACAATAGCTGCATAGGTAATAAATATGATATATATATAGTTTAGGAATTATTATTTATGAAATATTTCAAGAATTTAAAACATTTATGGAAACTTATGAAAATATTAAAAAATTACAAAAAGGTAATTATCCCAAAACACTCAATACATTATTAATAAAAATGATCAATACTGATTATAACAAAAGGCCTGATATGCAGTATATTAAAAATAATCTAAAAATTGAAAACTTATTCATATAATTTAACTATATGTATCTATAAAACGATCGAATTGAATGATATAAGAATGTCATTCAATGTAACAGAACGACAATTAGTAAGAAGCCCATCACCAGATACTATTATACAAAATTCCCATAATAATATCAATATTGATGTGCTTTTATCAGATATAGATGATAATTATATTAAAATCATTTATTATATTACAGCCATACAGGATATAGATTATAATAAACTTTTACAACTATCAAAATCATATTTAATTTCTATAACTAAACTTAATTCTCTCGTATTTTGCTATAAATTAAATAATAAACATAATGATTTATTAGTATATTTAGATAATTTGTTATGTATACAAAATTTACAACCAGATATATTTTATCAATCAAATACAATTTTATTAATTAAAATATATAATCTAATTAATATATTTATGAATATCAACTATGTTTCAATACAGCAAAAAATACAAGTCACATCGAAAATACTAAATGAGTTTAAAATTATTCAAACAATTTTAGACTCAATTAAAATTGATCCAATTTTGCAATATTCAATATATTACGGAATTGGATTTTTGAACAAACTAAAATTAAACACAAGGTGTATCTTAAATGATACAGAAGACACAACATTCGAAAGTAAAACAATGTTATGTAATTGTATAACCACAATTAAACAAAATCAAATTGTTAATAATAACTATTATATTTTATCAACACTTATGATGATTGAATATAATCCGTTAAATTATCAGAAATATTTAAATTCATATATTAATTTACTAGATGAAACTAATGACCATTTAATGCAATTAATTATACTTTATAAAATTATAAATATAATGGTAATATTAGATGACTTTAAAAAATGTTTAAAGTATGTCAATAAGGTATCTGATATATATGTTCTAAATCAATCATCAGATAATAATTTTAATAAATATATAGTAATTGTTTTTACTTTGAATATATATTTACTATTTTATAAAATGATCAGAAAAAATTCAACTACAAATTGTGTGCGTTTATTAAATATTTGTTATGAAATATTTAATAAAATTAAAACAAAAAAATATATTAAAAATATGTCTTTTATGCAAACAAGATACATGCATTTTATATTATATTATGCATTAAATATTAATATTAATATGAATCCAGAATATCTAACAATAATATCCACTATATTATTGTTAAATGAATACATAATTAAGTATTATGATATATTGAATTATCAAAATTTAATTAAAACTAAATTATTATCAGATATTCAACATAAACAAATAAATGTACTGAATCAAAAGCATCCCATGATGGATCAATTACTTCAGAAAGCCAATTCTTATATTAATAATACTATAACAAATATTTTAACAATTTTAGGAAATAATAATACAAATATATATAAAATATCTGATATATATTTTAAATTAGATACATATTACGAAACAATTGGTGATACAGATGCATTTAAAATTATACAAAATATAATAGATTCCAAAAGAACAAATCGAATCATTCAAAACAAGATTTCTAATATTAAAAAAAAAATTCAAAAAATTAATAATAAATTAGTTGATATTGATATTACAATAGCACAAGTTACAGCTGTAAGTGCCGCAAATTATGCTCATGATTTAGTACAACAAACTGAAAGTATAATTCAAAATTACACAAGACAATATGTAAATAATAATACAACATCTCCTATAGCAAGTAATTCATTTCCATGTACATCAAATTTATGTATTCGATGCTTTAAAAATGGTACTAATATTATGTGTCCACATATAACCTTATGTGATAATTGTATAGAAGAATACAATGGAGATATTCCTTCAACTATACAATGTTTAGCTTGTACTAGAATAAGAAAAAAATTGGTTTTTTAATTGTAAGATTGACTTTTTTATAAATAAAATTGAAGTATAATCTTAGTAATAAATAATATATATATATATACTTATTAACTATGAAATATTGTCAGATTTGCTGTAGGTGTACTCATACGAACCGTATTCGTCGTGGACCAATAGTTTCATTAGATACTGCAAATAAAATTGTTAAACTTGAAAATTTAAATAATAATAATTGGAACTTTTTCATAATAGAAATACAAGATTATTAAAAATAATATAAAAATTGATATCATTATATCTATATAACAATATTCAACACAACAACAAACATAAATAATGAAATACGGTCGAGTTTTGTCGAAACGTCCGCGAGATGGACAATGGATACGTGGACCAACGATTCCTTTGAATTGCGCAAAAGCATGGGCACAGCATACAACTGATAATATTATACAACGATTTGAAGAAGTTACTGATCTAACCACAGATGATTATGATACAACTACAGCATATTTAAACGTAGTTCATTCTGGCATTGAAAGTTTAAAACAGATTAATTCATCTGATTTTAATGAACTTAAACAAGTAAGTATAAATGTAATCAATTCGAATATGGGTGATTGTATAATAACTAACACTCATTTTAATCAAAATGATTCTGATACTGGAATGATAGAATATAATAAAATATCTCATTTACCAAATACATATACAGAATTTATATCAAATTTAAACAATGAACTACATGTAATTGAATTAATGAAAAGTATAAATTCGTTAAATCTTAAATTATGTCAATAAACAATACCAATCTTTTAATCCATAATAATCTATTAATACATAAATTATAACTCCATTCATAAATAAAGACAATTCGTCAATATAATATATTTTTTTATCTTTTTCATTAATATTAATTCTATTTATTATTTTTTTTAATATAACACCAATAACTAATGTTAAAAATCCAGTAAAAAGTAATTTACTGGAAGTAATATTCATAATACAATATAATTATATATTATATTATAAATCATAATACAATATAATTATATATTATAAATCATATTATTAAATTATATGAATTTACATAACAAAATTAGCAGAATCAAAAATAGTATTTACTTGCTGTCGAACCTCCAAAAATGTTGTACATTTCGGAAAATCTTTTAAACGCCTTGCGCCAATATATGTTCCAGTTGATCTCATACCACCTAATATATCTAAAATAGTTTTTTCAACTGGTCCACGATAAGGAATACGTCGTACTTTGCCTTCACTACTTCGATACTTTTGCATTCCTCCATTAAATTTATCTTGAGCATGTTGTGATGACATCCCATAAAATAATTTAAATTTTTTACCATAAGCATCTGTAATTAAATCTCCACTAGACTCATCATGGCCTGATAACATTCCACCTAACATTGTAAAATGTGCACCCGCTCCAAATGCCTTTGATACATCGCCGGGTAAAGTACATCCACCATCACTTATAATATGTCCACCTAAACCATTGGCTACTTCCGAACAATCAATACACACACTTAGTTGCGGAATACCAACTCCAGTTTTTAGTCTCGTACTACATACACTTCCACTACCAATTCCACATTTTACAACATCTACTTTAGCTGTTAGAAGTAATTCTTGTACCATATCACCGGTTGCAACATTTCCAGCAAAGATAGTCAATTCAGGATATGTTTCACGAACTTTTTTACAAAAATTAACAAAATTTGAACTATATCCATTTGCTACATCTATTGTTAAAAAATATGGATTTAATTTATTAATTAATAGTTTTGTTTTCTCCCAATCATTATTACTCGTACCAGTTGATATAGAATAATAATTTGGATCTAATGTATCAGGATACTCATCTAAACTATAATGCTTATGAAAAATTGTAATCATCTTATGTTTGCTAAATTCATTATACATTTCAAATGTTCCAGTTGTATCCATATTTGATGTTAAAATGGGAACACCTGTCCACGTTCTCTTAGAATGTAAAAAAGTGACAGTTTTTTCTAAATCTACTTCACTTCTAGAACTTAAATCAGAACGTTTAGGCTTAATAAGAACATCCTTAAAATCAAAAAATATACCTGATTCAATCTTCATTTTAATTATTTATGTTATACTATATATAGTATTCTTTAAAGTATTTTATACACATAATTCGTCATCATTATCACTTGACATTGGTGTACT
>MDTC01147283.1_pt1 | contig 19603 bp, 25 predicted proteins | sample 811181 | NCBI WGS metagenome assembly MDTC01 (sample SAMN05326644, study PRJNA326480) | marine metagenome | isolation source: seawater | place: Pacific Ocean: North | collected 2011 | reverse complement strand
TTAATAATATTCCGTTTAAGACCAGGGAAACCCAAAATATATATTTACTCATTTGGTTCATAAAGTTCATTTCTAACCTTTTCCTTTTCCTGGCTTAGTTCTTGCCGGAAATCCTCTATGGACTCCTTAACTAAATCACCTACCTTTTTCTCTTTTTTTTGCTTATTTAGAGAGAAATTTGAAGGTTTTTTGATCAAAGAGTCCGCACACCCACACAATGTGCAGTCAGTCATTTTTTCACTCATTGAGTGGTAAAAACTAATCTCTGATCCGCAATCAGCACATGTGTAGAAGTATTTAGGCATTACTCCTCGTCATCTAATTTAAACAATGGGGGATTCATAACATAAAGTTCATTCCCCTCGTTGACTTTAAAATCAAATCCTTTGAGAACAGGAACAATATCGCTCTGCTCTAATAATGATTTTTGAAGAGCCATCATCACTGCTCCCAATGCTTCATCTGATAATTTTAACATTTTAAATTCTCCTTTAAGCTTGTTAAGTCGCTATCATACATCATTTTCGCCAGACTTTCAAAATCGATTTGAGGTTGCCAGCCAAGTATTTTATTTGCCTTCGATGCATCGCCCCTTAAATAAGGAACCTCATGAGGTCTATACAGCCGAGGGTCGATCTCCACATATTTTTCTGGTGCACCTAAACCAGCATAATCAAACACACATTCTAAAAACTGCTTTACAGTGTGTGTTTCCCCAGTTGCAACGACATAATCACCTGGATTCTCCTGTTGTAACATCAGCCACATCGCCCGAACATAATCACCTGCAAATCCCCAGTCTCTCTTAGCGTCTAAATTACCCAAAAATAATTTTTCTTGAAGGCCTAATTTTATACGCGAGGCTGCAATTGTTATTTTTCTCGTAACAAAAGTTTCCCCCCTACGAGGGGATTCGTGGTTGAATAAGATACCAGACGAGGCGTGCAAATTATATGACTTTCTATAATTATTAATTAAATTATGGGCAAATAATTTAGCACACGCATAAGGCGATGCTGGCATAAATAAAGAATCTTCATTGAGCTTATTTGGATCACAGGCTTGAGGATTGTCACCATACATCTCTGAAGAGGAGGCTTGATAAATTTTTGCTTCCGGCGTAATTTCTTTTGCTGCGTTTAAAAGTCTAAGGGTGCCGAGCGCGATGCCGTCAACAGTATTTTCTGATAATTCAAACGATACCCTTACATGAGATTGTGCTGCCAGATTATATATTTCGTCTGGTTTATATTTATGTAATATCCTCCATATACAACTCGTATCGTTTAAATCATAATACTCCATTTTAAATCGAGGATTATTATATATCTTATTAACTCGATCTGTGTTAATAAGGGATGTTCTGCGCTTTAAACCTACGACATTGTATCCTTTTTCTAATAAAAGCTCGGCTAAGTATGAACCATCTTGGCCTGTTACGCCAGTAATTATTGCAGTCTTCAATGTACACCTCGAACATTTGGATAGTTTATTATAAACCATTTACAAGTGTTTTTTAAGCCCTCTTTTAAAGGTGTGTACCATTCTTTATCCCAGCCAAGATCCGTTAGTTTCTTATTGCTGCTTGGTTTTCGAAATTGTCCGGAGGGCATGTCAGTGTTCCATATTATCTCCCCACTATATTCAAGATTTTCACATAGCAGGCTTACTACTTCTTTAATTGAATATTCTTCAGTATTTCCAATATTTATTGGATGTGCTTCATCGTAATTTTCTAACAAGAACAAGAGAATTTTTGCAATATCTTTAGAATAAGTAAATTCCCTCAAAGACATCCCATCCCCCCAACATTCAACATAGGGAATGTTTTTTATTTTAGCTTCCCAAATCTTCCTCATCAAGGATGGTATCACATGTCCATTTTCCAAATCGAAATTATCATTTTCACCATAGAGATTATTTGGTATTGCCGTTACAAAATTACACTCATATTGCTGTCGATAAGCGCGGGACATTACATCTACCATTCTTTTAGCGTAAGCATATCCAAAATTCGACGGATGTGGGGGTCCTAAGTGTAGTTGTTCTTCTGTGAGTGGGTATGATATATAAGGACTATCCGGGTAGACACATGTCGATAAAAGTGATATCACCTTTCTAACACCAGATTCGTGGGCCGCGGAAAGGATATTGTGGTTAATTTTTTGATTCTCAAGATAGAAATCAGCAACAAGGTCGGTGTTCCCTTTCACTCCGCCAACTTTTGCAGCAAGATGAATAATATGTTTTATTTTGTTTAGTTTCACGGATCTTAACAGATTCATATCTTGTTTTCTCGGAGCCTCAGCATTAGGTAAGATTGATTTTAAGGCCTGGCCAACCATGCCATGACCTCCGGTTATTAACGTTGTTTTATCATTATACATTTTATTTAAAAACTCAAGCTAACATCTTTAGGTACTGGAACATTCAAGTCCTTTCTTTCAATTTTTCCGACAGAAGAATTCCTTGTTTTTGCTATTTCATATATGCTTCGACGTAAAGATCCGACGTGTATAATTCCTAACTTATCACTCGTCGCCTCTTTTAATATTTTTGGTGCAATAATATCAACGTAGTCTTTTGTTGTCCATTGGTCAATTAGGGCGCGCTCATATGGAAAATTGTGACCGAAAAAAGATGTACGTATAATTAAATGATCAACATATGTTCGCACTAACAACTCGGCGGCAGCTTTTGATTTAGCATAATTAGATAAAGGATTTATTGGATCGCTTGGTTTATAGTTACCCTTTTCCCCGTCGAAAACATAATCAGTAGATATAAACACTAACTTTATTTTTTTTCCCTTACAGGCCTTTATCACGTTAGCGGTACCAATAACATTAATTTCATTACACGTAATGGATTTTTTTTCTGCAGCCTTGACGTCAGTAAAGGCTGCTGCATGAATAAAGATATCTGGTTTATAAACTTCTAGGTTTTCCTGAAGAGAACTTAACGAAAGTATATCACATTCTTTGCTGGAAGGAGATATAATCTGAGGGTATATTTTTTTTATCTCCGTCCCTAAAGTGCCAGAACCCCCAGTTAGGAAAAGCTTTTTTTTAGGGATATTTAAAACCACTTGTGTAAGCCTTTTTTGTATTTTGGCTCCCAAGACAAAGATCTTAATTTAGAATAACTAACAGCATACCTCAAATCTTGACCCCATCGATTAGCAACGAATTGTATCATGTTCCCTGTGGCGTCAAGCCATGATATGATTGTGTTAGCCACCTCAAGATTGGTCATATAATTTTCAGCAGCAATATTATAAATTTCATTTTTGACGTCAGACTTGATAATAGAAAATATTGCATCTACGTTATCTTTTACATATAACCAATCCCTAACATATGAGCCATCACCATGAATTGGAATTTTTTTATTTTTTTGTACAGAAGAAATACATTTTGGAATTAATTTTTCTTCGTATTGACGCTCACCATAATTATTACTACTACGAGTTATAATATAATCAATGCCGTATGTGCGATGATATGCCAATACTAACATTTCCGCAGCGGCCTTGGATGCAGAATAAGGATTACTAGGGTTTAGTTTGTCTTTTTCGTTAAATTCTCCTTCCAGAATATCACCGTAAACTTCATCTGTGCTTATGTGAAAAAACAAAGGGCGATCGTATGGGGCTTTTCCCCTGACTAATTCAAGTAAATTATGTACACCAAGTATATTACTTTTTATAAATGGATCTGTATCCTTAATAGAATTGTCAACATGACTCTCTGCTGCAAAATTAATTATTACATCACATGAGGGCAGGTGTTTGATCTCACTAATATCCTCTTTAATTAATTTATAATTTTTATGGTTGTCCCAGGGAAGTTCCGTATTTGAAGCATACCCAATTTTATCGATATCTAATACTTGATGACCTTCTTTTAGGGCACGATCTACAAAATGGCTTCCTATAAAGCCCCTTCCTCCAGTTACAACTAATTTCATTTCTTTTCTCCTTCATAGTTTTCTAAAATTTAGGATCTAGCGAGTAATCAATAAACATTTGAGATGCTAGATCTTTATCTGAAACAATCATCTTGTTTCTTAGTGTTAGCCAGGGAATATTAATTGATTCATCAAATGGATTAATCCCAGATTCACCTTTTTTATTATAATAAGAAGTGCACTTATATAAGATAATTGTATCATCTTCTAAACTTTCGAATCCATGAGCAAATCCAGGTGGAATCCAAACCATTTTATTGTTTTCAGCGCTGATTAATATGCTTGAAAATTGGCCAAATGTAGGGGATTCCTTTCTAATATCAACAAGATAATCCATCGCTGACCCATGCACAGCTCGAACTAATTTTCCCATGGGTTGCTCCCATTGATAATGCATGCCGCGGATGACATTCTTATGTGAGTAGGAGTGGTTGTCTTGTACAAAAATTTCATCAATATATTCAGCCACCTTTTCATCATATGATTGAAAAAAAAAGCCGCGGTTATCTCTACGAACCTCGGGGGTAAAAACCCTAATACCACTCAGATACGCAGCCACCTACTGTACCTCTTTTATTAAATGCGAGAATTTTTCCCGATTGTTAATTATATAATCGGGGAACCCTTCAAGATCAACAATTTCAAATTTGGAGTCTCTAAAAAAAACGTCTCTATTACTTTTTATATTTTTATTAACATTTAACTTATAGTATGAATTATTGAATTCTTGATGTGCGGCACATTCAATTTTCAACAACACCCTTTCGTCCGCGGACATTTTTTTATGGCCACCGACATATGTAAAATGCCAGCCGCCATCTTCAATTCGCAAGCCGGGTTCCCTCATAGTCGGGTGCCTTAGTTTATCAACCCCATGTTTTTTTAAAAAACCATAATTGCAAATTTTTGTACCTAACCATTTCTTCTCCTTAGCATATTCAAATTCCCCACTGTGTGATAAAAGCTTGCCTGATGTTTCTTTGAGGTTGAAATAATAGTAATACATATCTTGCGCCAAGTGTATCAGTGTATTTGGTCGATAAAATTGGTCAATATTCTTTATCTTTTCAATATTAGGAAATTCGTCTAAATCGCTGGTTATAATTATATCATCATCATTACATTGCTCTAGGCCCTTTATAACTGAATTTCTTTGGTGTTGATCTGTCTTAAATGGATCAACACCAATTAATTCTGCTGGAGTATCACTAACCACAACATGTATTATTTTATCTTCAAATTCCTTAAAAAGACTTTTATTCTCTTCATAAAAAAGCTTTTTAGGTATACCAGAAAATGTAACGTTAGATTCACATATAACAAAATAATCAACAACCGGATTTAAATAATTTAATCTTATTTCCAATAAATCTAACTCATTAAAGAACGGAAAGCAATCATATATTTTTGGCCTCACTTTTATACCCCCTCTCTCATCAAAAAAACATTTGAAAAACACTCATATTGTCTATTATATCTTATATATTGAGTATAGTTCAATATTATTTTTTTCATATTCATCCTTTTCCTTTTTGCACTCTTCATAGCTAAATAGACTTCCATCACGGTCGAGATAATCCCATTCTTTAGTTAAAGAGTCTCCCTGGGCCCAAAAACCATCGGAAACATTATGTTTTCCCCAATATTTTGGTGCAATAACGTTCAAAATTTCATCGTTGATCCAGGTTGGAAGCCATGCGAAGCTGGAATTTGACATAATAATATTTTTAGCGTTCCTCACCAGGATCCAGTCTGCCTCTGTATTAAAATGGTATGCCGGGATCCCGGGAAACATTCTTTTTGCGGTGTATGGGTCATCTGTGACTATTTTAAATTGCATATTTGGGTTTCGCTGTTTCATTATTTTCATCGCGTTATACCAATAAGAGGGGGGCAAAAATAAATCCGAAACACTAACATACTCTCCCCCTCGAAAGGCAAGTATACAAATATCATCTTTCTTAAAATGGTAAATTTGTTTATCTTTCCTAATTTCTAACCATTCTCTAACTTTATTTTTGTTGCCTTCAAGATACTTCTCTGACTCCATATTGCCATCTATCTTGGTATTATCTGGTATGTTAGCCAAGTCGGGATCATATAATCTACAATCGCAGTTATAAACAGGATGTATGAGAGATTTCTCTTCATAATATTGCTCAGTCCCTTCCGGGAGAGTAGTGGGAGGACCACCTTCGGGTCCGGTGCCACCTACAACTTCTTTTCCGAAGTCTAAATTCATTATATTGGGAGCCTTAAACTTGTGCGAATTCATTATGCCGAACTCATAGCCGTTATTCATAGCAATTACTCTTGTTGCAGTATAACGCCATAACTGGTTGCCAAGACCCGATCCGCCATATAGCTCATTAACTATCATGATGACACCAAGTTTTGTTTTTTTGAATAGTGATAGATAACGTCTTTTATAATCTCATCAGTTGTCCACATGGGAGCCCACCCTAATTCTTTTTTTATTTTCGTTGCATCAGGAATTTTATCCCAAGCCTCTTCGTATAAATCACCATGTATGGTTTTTGGATCAACTAACTTTATGTTTGAATTAGAGTCAGTATATTTTTTTACTTTTTCAGCCATGCTGATGATGGTCGAGATATTATCAGAATTTCCAATGTTCCATATTTCATTAATTTTGTTGGATAAAGATACTTTATATATACCGTCTACAATATCAATTACGTGAGTAAAGGCTCGAACTTGTTGTCCACCATTAAAAACAGTTATATCACTTTCAGAAAGAGCCTGGGTAACAAATGTGGGCAACACAAACCCTCCTGTCTTTAATTGTCTGGCTCCGCTAATATTAAAAGGTCTAATTATCTGATACTTTAGATTGCTAACTTTTGCTGTGTTGCTGAGCACTATTTCACATAATAGTTTGCCCATAGAATATTCGTTTCTCACTGAAAAATCTCCGACTAAAAGCTTATCATCATCTTCTTTTAATAGAGTTGCTTCTTGTCTGTAGCCGTATATTTCTGATGTGCTAACAAATATCAACGGACAATTACATTTGCTAGCACCATCAATCGCCCAATATATATCTTTAAGAATATACTTTGCCATTTGACCAGAGTGCTTTAGTATTCCTGCAGGACCTACTGGGCTGGCTAAATGCAGTATACAATCAAATTTAATTAAATCATCCCAATCGCACTCCAATACATCTTTAATAATAACATCAACATCCTCACAGATTTTATCCTCTGGCTCTATTACATTGGTTGACATGTTGTCTATAATTGTTACTTTCCAGCCCTCTCTTTTGTATTTTTCTATGGAGAAAGAGCCTAAGAAACCCAATCCGCCTGTTATCAATATATTTTTCATCTTTTATCTCCTGATCGCAATAAACATTTATTTATATCTCTCGTTTACTTCCCAGTCACATGTAAAAATTGTATAAGTAGCTCTTTCTATCATCCATATTTCCGCAGTTATAATATCATGACTCATAAAATCTCTTATTATCCTATAAAATTTTTTAGAATATTTTAAAATATTTTTCTTTGGTATTATATAATTTCCGCCCGGTGAAAAGCGTACATATGACTCTAATATAGGATTTTTGTACACATCCTTAAAAAAGGAATTAAGATTATTGAAATACTTATATTTGCCCTCATTCATATACCAACTATTATTTAACTCTAAAAAACCACCATCTGGCGCCATTTTACTAGCGGGCCATGCTTGATGAGCATACCTCTGATGAGCCTCTGGTCCAAAATCATGTAGCTCTGTAAAAGTGGTGTTGTTACAATTTTTAAGAAAGTCGTTTTCGTTATAGTTTCCAGTGGAGGCGCATCTTTCTGGTGTGGGGCTCGTCTTCTCTCCTTTGGGAAAAAATAAACAGGCTCTACAAAATATTATAACATCAGGTAAATTATCATAGTGTGTAACTATAAAATCAAACATGTCATAGTGATTTTGTCCAACATTTTTTTGTTTTATTATTTTATCTGACTCTTGCCAATTATCTCTATGATACTTATCATATATTAAATAATTATCAGTATACTTGTGAATCCAAGAATCTTCAAGATTGTCTGGTAGCCAATTGTAATCGCTTACAACTAAAAAATTATTCTTTATAATACTCACTATACTTGCTCCAACTTGCGAACTTCTAAATTTTTCTTCCAAGCTGCTTCAAGTACAGTAGGGTCAATGCCTTTTTCTTTGCAATACGCTATAAACGCACAAATATCTTTTGGAAAACATTTTCCTCCAAAACCAAATTTACCATCAGGACCGGGTACAAGTGTGTGCATTGGGTTTACCCAGCCTGATGTCAAGAGACCATTTAAAGCTGTCTCCCAGTGGACCCCTGATGCTTCGGCAATCTGTTTGAATTCATTCATTAGCGAAACCTTCGCAGCGAAAAAGCAGTTTGAAAAATATTTAATAAAACAAGCAGTCTTATAATCAGTTTTAATAATTTCTATCATAGGAGAAGGAAAAACCTTTCTGTAGATTTTTTCTACTCTTTCTACTGAATATTTATCTTTGCCGCCCAGTACAATTCGTGATGGATTTTGAAAATCACCAACTGCTGTTCTTTCAGTTAAAAATTCAGGATTAAATACCAGTTCTTGTTTTGGAAACTTTTCTATTAGATATTCGGCATAGCTTGGCGGAATTGTAGATTTTATTATTAATATTTTACCAGGTGATAGATTACCAATAGAGTCAAGTAAAAAAGACAAAACAAAGCTACCATCTGTGTTCGTTGGTGTTGGTACACACAAGAAGATAATTTCTGCTTTGTCTACCTCAGTAAGAGTGTTTATTTTTTTAGATAGCTCGATATCATATATAAATAAATTGAAGTGGTTTTTGAGACCTTCGTGGACTGCATTTCCGACAAAACCATTTCCGATAATTCCTATACTATCATTTATTTTCATTATTGTGCCTTTTAAAATTAAATCTTTGCGGATAAGTTCCTGGTAAATATCTGTGAAAACCAAAAGGCTTCTTTACTAATTTTGTCTCTGGTGTTGGTATTTCATGAGAAAACAAAGCAGCTACCTCTACGGGAGCAAATTTAACACCATGTTTTTCAAATAAATGTCTATTATGCACGCAAATATTTCCATCTTCATTATAGGCTCCTGCGTTCATGTGTTTATAAAATGTTCCCCGGTTTACTTCAAAAGGTATTTCTTCTATATGAGGCACCTCCAGCACCTTCCTACTCCTCAGAGTAAAGCCACCGTTCCCAACCCTATGATGGTTTCCAAATGGATCGATATAGGCATCGTCCCGAATAGGCCATGGTGCACCGAGATAATCCCACTCTAAAAACTCATCAGTCCATGATTCTGGGTTGATAACAAACCCGTCAGGATGAATCATGAGCATAAAGTCAGTTTCCACATGTTCTATTAATTTATAAATACAATAATAGCTAAACTCTTTATAGGAGATGTTTTCAAAATCTTTAAATTTTTCAAACTGGATGTTCTCCGACAGGTTTTCGGGTCGTTCGTGCGAAATAAATTTTACGGCTCCAAAATCAATATTTTTAGTACTATATTTCAGCGCCATTAAATTTTCCTCAATTTGAGTAGAACCTAGCGCTAGCAATGTTATATTATTTAGTTTAATTTTGTCCATGCTTTTATTTCCTCTTGTTATGCATGTTTTGCGAGCATCATATTATATTCTTTTTCTTTAATTTTAGGATCCATCACATGTGATAATTGGTGTTCGTGATCGCGATTGACCACTGTGATTTTATTTAAAATCTTTGGGGCACCATATTTATCAAATAGTCTTTTATAATAATCAACGTCCATCAGCCAAATTAACCGATCATCGAAATATATTTTATCATTTATGTTTCGTATTGTTAACACGCTAGGGCTACTAATTGTATTGTTTCCCAAATAAATTTTATCATGATATCTGGGATAAAACGTTCGATAAAATGTCCTGCCGTCGTCTCTCGTATGTTCACAAGCGCTGACAAGCCAATTTGTGTCAGAATCAAAAGCTTTGACAATATGCTGCAGGCTGTGCTCATTCCACAAGAAGTCATCAAACCACAAAAATTTGATTATTTCACCAGAGCAATGTTTCATGGCATTATTAATGTTATACGAAGATAGTCCACGTCCAAATTCATTTCGGACATACCGAATATTTAGTCTATCTTTGTATTCCGCGCATATGTTCTTAATCACATCATCTCTGCTGTGATCTGATATTACTATTTCAAAATTTTTATATGTTTGCTGTAAAAATATTTCAAACTGAAAACGCGAAAATTCCTCCGACCTTCCGTGAGATTCGTATGCTGGTATGGCTATCGAAATCATTATTGACCCTCCATGAAAAGGTCGACCATATTTCTAATATATTCAATCTTATCTTCTGTTATTGACGGCGCGGTTCCAAGAAAAAAAGCATCGGTTGTAGCTTTCCCAGCAACAGGATAATCTCGAATAATTTTCTCAGTGTCTACTAAATGATCATATGCAGGTTGTAACATAATATTCCCAGCAAAATAAGTTCTGGTTTGGATCTTTTTAGACTCTAGAAATGTCGTAATTTCTTCTCTGGTGAACGGACAACCATCTCTTATAGTCAACAAAAAGGCAAACCAGTTAGGGTCTGCTTTAGCGGTTGCTTCAGGTAGATGAAAATATTCTTCATACTTCTTAAAAACACTATACAAACTATTGAAGTTTTTATTGCGTAAGGCTTTAATTTCTTCAATCTTTTTCATTTGAGCCAGGCCGATCGCAGCCTGCATCTCCATTGGTTTTAAATTATAACCAATCTCTTCATAAACATACTTATGATCAAAAACCTTTTCCGGCATTGATTTGAGCCAGCAAGAAAACCTTTTGCCGCATGCCCCGCATGCGGATATACTAGCTTTTTCGCCAACACAATAACAACCACGACCCCAGTCTCTGAAACTCCTTACCACTTGTTCTTGATCCTTATCCTTAATAGCCACAAAGCCGCCCTCTCCCGTTGTAATATGATGAGCCGGATAAAATGAACAGCTGGCCATATCACCGAATGAACCAAGATATTTTCCGTCGTATGTACCAGCCAGAGCATCGCAGCAATCCTCTAACAAAATTAGATTATACTTTTTGACCAACTCCATTACCTTGTCCATATTTGGAGGGTTTCCTAAAACATGAGCAAACGTTATAATTTTAATGTCGTGTTTTTGAAGAGCAGCTTCTGCTTTCTCAAGATCTATGTTTAATGTTGGTAACTCAATATCTACGAAAACCGGCTCGAAACCCACCTGAAAGATTGGATTAATTGTAGTGGGGAAACCTGCAATAGGGGTTAGGACTTTGGTACCTCTGGGAAAATTATGAAGTCTTTTTGACTTAAGCGCAGCCATCATGAGAAGGTTTGCGCTGGATCCACTGTTGGTTAAAAGACCATAATTCTTCCCAAAATATTTGGATAATTTCTTTTCGAAGCGTGCCCCATCGGCGCCGAGTGCAAGCCATCCTTTCAAAAAAGATTTTATTCCGCCAATGTATTCGTCACTATTAAAATAAGGACCAGCATAATAAACCCAATCCTTGCCAGCCGTCCAAGTTTTTTGTGCTTCCTTATTCTTGATATATTTATCGACTAAAGTCAATATTTGTTCTAATTCATTATCAATCAAATTATTTTCCATCGAGAGGGTAATAAATCTCTTGTATCAAATTTTACACTTTCTCCAAACCAATTTTTCGGAGCAATTATTTTTTTATTATTAGTTTCGCCCAACCAAGACGCCCACCAACTAAAACTACTGTTTGATATTATAGCACCACTGCATAAAGAAATTAAGTAAAAATCGACTAAGTCCTCATTATTCTCTGAAAAAATATATTCTCGGCCAACAAACTTTTCTTTGCACCATGCAATATCGTCGCTAAATACTAAAAAATTCGAATTGTCAGGAAATTCTTTAATCGCGGCCATATAATATTCCATCTTACAGGGTGGGTGGGTATCACTAAATTGAAGATAATCGCCTCTTCTAACATGAATAGCTATTGGATTTTTTACCAAGACTTCGCTGTATTTTTCATTAATCTTTTTTTTAGTAATCTCATCAATAGAAAAAACTTTACGGATATAACTTGAATATTTTTCGAAATATCTTTCTGACTGAAAGTATCCAATTAAACATGTATTGCCAGATAAAGGAGGTATTTTTTTATAATGAAAATATGGCTCATGATAGAGGTGGTCAGTTGAAACGGCAGCCTCGGAAGAAAAATTAAGATTTCGAAAAATTGTTTTTATATATTTTTCGCATGGCCGGCCTTGCTTTGGTAAGTCGTGATTTGCAGTGTTGAACACAACAGCGTGCCCTGACTCTACACTCACAGCTAAAGTCGCGGCGATTTGAAATAATTGATTCCCCAAGCCGCCTTGAAGAAAGCTAGTCAACATCACTAACTTCCTTATATTTAGGCATTTTCCTTATCCTCATTTCTGATTCAATTATTTTTCTGTGATTTATCTTATCTTCGTTTAAAGGATTTTGTCTATTATAGACATATAAATAATCCTTAATAAAAGCACTTCTTGGGCCAGCCATTTCTAACATAGGAAACATAAACACCATATCCCAAGCTCCATCACAAAAGCGACCGTCTTCCTCTAAAAAATCTTCTTTCTTAATTCTCTTCCATAACTTATATTTAAAAGTCCTCATGTGGGAACTCATCCATTCGGAATCTCTATAAGTATTGGATTCTATTATTTCTTTTGGTATTTGTTTCGAAAATTTTCCGGGCCTTTGGGAGGGGTATTCTATGTAACTACCATAGGTTAGCCAACATGACGATTCTATATATTTTTTATTTAATCTCTGTAACGTCGATTTGGTGGCCAGCCAGTCATCTCCATCTAGTGTTATTATAACATCCTCATCCGCCGGCTTAGACAATTCAACTGACTCATAGATATTCCTCAACGCTAGTTTACGCTCAGTATTTTCTATGAGAATAAATTTGTCATTTCCTTCTATTTCTTTTTTTATAATATCTACGCTTCTATCAGATGAGTTGTCATCAACAATAATACATTGATAATTTTCATAATTCTGTAATTTCACACTTTTCACGCACATCTGTATCCACTTTTCATTATTGTAAGAAGGTATTACTATTTTAAAGTGATTATCTATATCCAAGCCCATATACTTATACTCCTTTGAGCATCCATTCTACCATTTCTTTTAAGCCAGACTCTAAGTCTCTCTTGGGAGACCACCCCAAATCACGCAACTTTTTACCGCTCAGATGTGGAAGTGATAGAGAATTCTTTTCTTTTTTGGTTAAATTATAATTTATTTTCTTTCCTAAAATGTTCGAAATTTTCTTAGCTATTTCTAAATTATTACTCTCTTCGTCTGCAGCAATAGTGTATTTTTCTCCTGGTATTCCATTTTTGATCAAATATAAGATTGCATCACACAGGTCGTCGACATGTAAATAATTTCTTCTACTCGGAGCCGCACCCTCACAATCTAAATTAATTGAAACCCTTTCTTCTTTAGAAATTTTTTGAATAAGTAAAGGTATAAATTTTTGTTGGTTTTGGTATGGCCCAAAGGTGTTCATCGAATATGCTATTATTGATGGAATGTTGTGTGTGTTTAAGTAGGTCATGCAAAGCTCTTGAGCTGCTATTTTGGTTGCGGCATATGGACTGCAGGGATTATATGGACTGGTCTCTTGAAAAATCAGGCCGCGGGGTGATGGGCCGAAGACCTCGGCAGTACTCAAATACAGGAACTTCTTTAACCCATGGTTATTTTTGACTGTGGTGGCATATTCTAATAAGTTGGCCGTACCTATTACGTTATTATTTATAAAATTAATTGGGTCTTCAACACTTTTGCTTATTTGAGTTAATCCAGCTAAGTGCACTATATGATCAATATTGCCAATTTCTTGTGAAATCTTATTATTAATTGGTTTTATAAGGTCGTGATAGATAACTTTAACCCTAGGGTTATGGTGGTGTTGGTCGTTGATTCTTTTCGAAATAGTAGGGCGGTGCATAGAAACTATATTGTAATCTGTTTCTCTTAATAAATAATTAGTTAAATTACGGCCGACGAAGCCGGCACCACCAGTAATCAAAAACCTACACATATATATCTTCTATTTTATAATTTTATTCCAGAAAAAATCTGCTCTAGTCTCCAAATAACTCAAAATACTTTGTTTATCTGCAAACCATTCTTCTGTTGCGTGCTGGACCTTTTCATTAATTATAAGTTCACAGTCCAATAATTTTGCTTCAATCACTAATCTCGGGCATGTATCCATGCCCCGGGGTAAGAATATTAATCCTTTACAGGAAGCTAAAGTTTTCAACATTTTTTTATACGTATAATTCTGTGCTAAAATATATTTTAAATTATTTTCTTTGGCGTAAGTTATGGCATCTGGCGCTCCCTTAATCCAAGATCCATTATCAACAATAAGCCACTCATCTTTTTTTTCTACTCTCATATCTTTTATTAAATTTAATGTTTTGGCGTTAAAAACTGAACTTAATACATAAGACGGGTGAGTTTTTAAAAAAGCAAATTTTTCCTCATAAAATTGCTTTTGAGCCTCAGACATGAACCATAAAGATCTTGATTTAGCAAAAAATACAGAAACTGTCTTTCCAGTAATTTGATGTTGGCAATCACACTTTTGTTCAAAAAAGATATGTTTATCCGGAGATCTATATTTACAGTATTTGTAATCATATTCTATAATAGAATAATTTATATTTTTTGCAGCATAAATTAATACGTCAGGGGCTACTGCAGAGAAATTGCCAAAAACCCAATATTTATCTCTATTCGCTTTTAAAATATCAATTGTTAAAGCAGAACTCTCAATTTTTTGGATACTACAAGGCGCAGAACTTATAATGGCTTCAGACGTAAGCTCTGCGCCACCGATATATTTATCAACAAAAACGTCCGAAACAAAAAACATATTTAAACATTTAACTCTTTAAACATTTCTTGGATCTGTTGGGTTAATTCTATCTCTTCTTTCGAAACAATTCTCTCTACATATTTGGAATATATTTTATCTTCTGTAAATTCTTCACACACCCATTTTTGTAATTCTTTTGCTCTTTTCTTAAATCGGCCGTGGTCTTTATACATTTCTTCAAGATTCATCTTAATTGAACCCTCCTCTGGATAAGCCCACATAGAGTCTTTTTCTATTACACCGTCCCACACAACCGCCCCTTGTACAGGAGTGAGAGTATAACTAATTCTCGAAAACATATGCTTCTTTTTAACTTTGCCATTTTTTTGTTTCGTCGGCTTGTAGAGAAAATCTAAATGACCAGACCAATCTGTCGCTATTACAGGAAGGCCATAATATGCTGCTTCAAAAATTGGTAAACCGAAACCTTCTCCATGAGTCGCAGATATAAGCGCTTTAATTTTTGAGTGAGTATATAAACCAGCCATCTCATTGTCGTTCAAATATCCATGTAAAAGGTAGATTTTACACTTCCTATCCTTAAATTGTTCTAAAGCTCTCTTAAAACCAGCTAATGTATGTTTTCTGTCGATTAATGAATTTTTAGCCATATTAGCCTTAATAATTAAGCCTACATTCTCATCATCTCCAAACTTCTCTACAAAGCATTTAATTAATTGATCAACATTTTTACGCGGACTTAATTGAGAAACTGCCAAAAAATTAAAATCAGTTTCAAGCTTTAAATCAACCTCTACCGGATCGAAAACTCGAACTGGGTAAGAAATATAGTCAATTGAATTTTCTTTTGGGCCAACAGTAAACTGCTCCCCAGTTTGCTGATTGATGGCCTCAACTTTTGTATTTTCATATGACCACTTTGAGTGTTCACTAATAGTGAGAATCTTATCCATTAGATAAGACTTTTCAATCCATTTTGGAGATACTTTAGTAGTTTCAATACCAGCAGTAACACCTATATTAACAGGTGCAATCTTCTCCCATTCGTTAGGAATTGAAACTTGTAGAGAAATGTCAAATGCTCCTTTTTCTGAAACATATTTGATAGTTTTTTCCAAGAGACTATCAATATATTTCCTCTCCTCATTATCTTCCCACATCCAACTTGTGTGACCCCAGGTAATTGGCTGTATATAAATGTCAAATAAGTCCTCTCTCGTGCGTAGTGCACGCAGGACGGTTCTTGCATGATGTCCGTATCCGGATTGTGTGAGCACGGGCCCCTTGAGTAAAATTTTCTTCATATTAAACCTCTAATAACTCCCATGTCTTAATATTTTTACGAGTCTCCCAAGAACCATGTTTTTTATGTACATCTTTTAAAATTTTATCCCATTTTTGTCCATAGTTTTTAAAATTATAATTTTTATGTACATGGTCGCGACCGGAGAGGCCAACTTTTTTGCGCATTTCTTTATCTGTCTCGTATAATTTAAATAATGCATTAATAAAATCATCTTTATTGATTCTATCTTCATAAATATAGGGAATTTCCTGTGATCCTATAACTGCTTTTGAACATGGCTCAATCCCGACTCCGAACCAATTTTCCCCGTCAGTTACTTGTTCTTGTAGACCACCTGTCATATTAACAATAATAGGTGTCCCACAAGATAGTGATTCTAAGGTTGATAACCCAAACCCTTCTGCATCTGATATACAAACAGTTACATCTGCAATATTATATAATGCCGCTAATTCCGGAAAATCTAATTTTTGTGTAGAAAACTGGACTTCTCCGTTTGTAAGTCCCAACATATTAATGTTAGCAACTAAATTCGGCCCATTAGGGTCAGAAGGTTCAGTGTGCATAATTAATTGAGCCTTGTCATGACCTACTTTATCCAAAAATTCTTTAAACCAGTGAATTAGCGTTGCTGATTGTTTTCTCCGGGCGTTTCTACTATTCCAAAAAACAACGAATTTATCTTCTGCAATGTTAGATTTTTTGCGCAATTCTGTTTTCTCTTCTTCTGTTAAAGGTTTATAAAATTCCGGATCGACTGCATGCGGGTGATAAACTACTTCAACATCAGGTGCTACGTTTTCAACAACTTCTCGTGTAACTTTTGATATAGCAACAACAAGATCAGTTGAATCATACCAAATTTTATTATAATGTGGATACGGCTTGTTGTCCCACACATGATAATAAACCATGGGAATTAACGAACGAATTTCATCTTCGATCTCCCATAACCATGGATAAAATCTTGGATCTGTCATAAACCATAAAATATCCGGGCGCTCAGTTCTAATAATAGAGCGAATCATCTCTTGCGTACCATATCCATCAACAGGATATACTACTAAATCGTCACCCCACTGTTCAAATTTCTGAGGCTTATAATCCTCATGTTTGACAGCGCCGCCAAAACAAATAAATGAATAGTCGCCTGTTCCCAAGAGGTGCTCAATCATAAATCGTGTTTGGGTCCCCACACCAGATGGTGAATACGGATGATCTGCTAAAACCAATACCTTAAGTTTTTCTTTCATTCTTTACCTATTGCAATATTGCGTGTTATAAAATTCACATCCATATCCAGATGTGCAAGATAAACGATTCTTTATATATCGTTTGTTTTTTATATTATAAACTGCTTTGTTCAATAGTTTAAGTGAATTTTCAACTTTTTTACTTCCACTGGAGACTTTAAAGATCTCAACTTTGTTTTTCTTTGCTGTTCTCTTTAGCAAAGCAAAGTGGGTCTCGATGTCTTTAATATCAATTCCGTGTTTTTTGGCAAAGAAATATTTGTAGTATGTTAGTTGATAAGTGGTCATTCGATCAGCTTTTCTTCTGGCATCCCAACCCCAAGAACAAGACTTCCAGTCAATAACGTGATATTTGCCATCTTTAGTTTTTAGCACGAGGTCAATAAACCCTTTATATTTGTGTTCTATTCCATCAATTGGAAGATATAGATCTTCCTCTGCAGAAACAACCTCATATTCTCCAAAATAATCTTTTAGAGCTGGCATAATATAATCTACAAGGTTTTCTGCTTGAAATTTCATATCCTTAAGCAGCTTTCTATCCATATCAACACCTTTCTCAAAAAGATTCTGGATCTCTTTAAGGAAACGATGAGTAAAGTAAGATCTCTGATTTATAGCAGAGCCGCTTAGTACAGATCTTTCGCAAGTATCGTGTATGGCTTTACCGAATGCGGTGTATTCATTACCCACAAACTTTTTAACTTCATCAATATAGGAAAGTTTATGCTTATAAGCGCACTCATTCCAGACTTTTAATTCAGAAAAAGATATATGCTTACGAGCCACTTACGCCTCACTTTTGGTTTTTACGGAAGCTTTTTTAGTTTTACTTTGTGTTTTTTTAGCTGGAATTGCTTTTGCAACAGGATTTTTCTTTAAATCAAACTCCCAAACCCTATGAAGCCTATCAGCATAATCACTTTCAACCTTGTGGTTTTTTACTAAAGGTGTAAGAATATACCCTTTCGGCACAGTATAATTCTCTGTTATGTACTTTTCTGCATCTGCCCAATAAAATGTCTCAATTTTTTGAGAAGTCCATTTCCGCCGTTCAACCGTCACTGACAGTCTTAATTTTTCGTTTTCTAAATCTTCTTTAAGTTCTATTTTCATTATAAATATTCCCCACTACTTTCAAGTAGTCGTAATTTATTATAAATATAAGGACATAAAGTTTTCAGGTAAGTCCTTTCGCCTAAATAATATTCCTCAAAGCCGCGGGCCCAATACTCTTGTAGAGAAGTAGTTGAGTATGGGGCAAGGAATAATCCATCTGTCAATGCGCGAAGGGGGCCATAACCGACCTCTTTGTAGAGAAACTCATCAAATTCTTTATTTAATTCTGTGTTGAAAAACTCTACATTACTAACTCTATAGCCCTCGTGAGCAAGCAGAGCTTTTAGACGCTTAAGCTTTCCAAAATATTCATTTTCAATCAAGCCATCTTCATAAATAAATTGTTTGTGTGCATCTTCAACAGCATGACTTATCTCGTGAACAAGGTCATCTTTTAGATCTTGAGGTCCATCTTGTTGGTTGGTTACGTAAATTGCACCGTCTAAGTAGATCGAATTAACTTCTCTTTTAAGAAGAAAATCAAACTCGCCAATATAAATTACATCAACTAATTCTATGAAGTGATCTGGGATAGAAGAAAGAACATCGTTAAATACAGATAATATATCGATATTTTTAGTAAAATGGTCCTTAACAATAACCTGGACTGGCCCAAGATTATATTCTGGTAACCTCCGATTATTCTCCTGTATGTGGTTGATTATCTTCTTCATTTTTTAGTTTTTCCATTTCCGCCTTTCCAAGTTCCACGTCGTCCAAGGCCTGGTGATATCCTCTAATCCAATTTTCTTCTGCAACTGCCAATAAAAACTCTGGGAATTCCGATGCCATCGTCTCAACTATCATCTCAACCGTCACTTCTCCGTCTTCTGGATTATATTTGTCCCCCACATACTCAACCAAAAAGTTCTTAAGGTGGTTGTCGGGCTCCACCATCTCATTTAGTGATGGATTCTTATTAAATTCTTTTGCGTTAATTATTTCCATTTTGTCCTCTTATAAAACTTTTGATGCCAGTGTCG
>MDTC01180233.1_pt1 | contig 19611 bp, 28 predicted proteins | sample 811181 | NCBI WGS metagenome assembly MDTC01 (sample SAMN05326644, study PRJNA326480) | marine metagenome | isolation source: seawater | place: Pacific Ocean: North | collected 2011 | reverse complement strand
ATTATTAAATTTTGATACAACATGTTGATTATAATTTACATTTTGTTGTAAATCATTAGGAAATGATTGATTATTCACAAAAGAAAATGGAACATATGGATTATTATCTAATTCTGAATAATTATTTTCACTTAAATTTTCACTTTCATTTTTTAATGTTTCATTTTTTTTTGTAAAAAACATATCTTGAAATGATTTATTTTCTTTTTTCTTTTTTGATTTTTTCCCTTTTTTAACTGTGATACCTGAAAAGGCATCATCTAAAGAACAACCAAAAGAATTCATTTATTATAATTAATATTTTTTTTATAATAAATATTATACCATGTTTAATTTTGATGATTTTGATTTAAATGAAAATAAATATTTCATAGGAATTATGATGATATTTGTAAATATTGGATCAAGATTTATTATTAGTGAATTAAGTGATGAACAAAAAAAATTAATTAATAATAAATTATTAAGAAGATTCTTTATTTTTGGTGTATTTTTTATGGCAACAAGAGATATATTTGTTTCATTATTATTAACATTAATGTTTATATTTCTAATTAGTGAATTATTTAATGAAAATAGTGATTTTTCATTAATTGAAAAAGAAAATACAATTAAAAAAGATAATAAATTAGATAATGATAAAAAAATTCAAGATTCAATTGATACCTTATTAGATGTTAAAAATAATTTATAAAAAAATTAATTAATCTATAAATTAAGAGTTAATCCCCCACTTGTATTACTTCTTCTATCTGTATCACCACTAATTAATGAAATATTATCTAAATCAGGAATATTTTGTCCAATATTAATTTCATTAATAATATCATCTAAATTAGAAGGACCATTCATTTCACTTCTTTGATTTTGAGATGTTGGAGGTATATCTGTTCTCATTTGACTTTGACTTTGAGATGGTTGTGAATTCATTGAACCAACAGCTGCTTTGGCAAATTGTTTCATCAAATCAGGATTTTGTTTCATAATATCATCCATACCTGGTATTGATGTCTTGAACATTGTGTTTGTTAAATGAAACATAAATGCACTACCACCTAACATCATTAATAATCTTAATTCTGGAGCAACATCCGATTTACCACCATATTTTTCATATAATTCTTCAAATACTTCATCAAAATCATTAATATTTTCATTGACAGATTCTGACCATCCATCTAACTTAATATCAAATGGATCGAATTTACTATTTAGGAATTCCATACCTGTAATTCCTGCCATCATAACTTTCCTTTGAAATTTAATTGAATTTTCAATTTCTCTTTGTTTTTTTAATTTTAAATATTCATTTCTCATATCTTCTAATTGTGAATTCATATTATAATTCATTGTTGTTCTGATTCCTTGATTTTCTAATCTTTTGAATTTATAAATCAGATCAATTTTTTCATTCTTAATATCTTGTGAATTCATTGAATGTACAGGTCTAAATTCACCACTTTCGGAACCCTTCGCCTGTGAAACAATTGGATCATCAATTGTCGGTTTTGTATCAGGTGATTTTAATTCAACATTTTTATTTTCATTGGATTTATTTTCATTCAAATCATTAAAAAAATCATAATCTTCCTTCTTTGTTGTACTTTTATTTGATTCCTCACCACTTGAATAACCATCAGAAATATTACTTGATACATTTAATTCAGGTGTTTGATGTTTTGATTTTTGATTTGCTAATAAATCAACACCAAATAATTCATCTTTTTTAACATTCAAATAAGTTGATGATTTATCATTTTCCATATTTATCTTTTTATCTTCGTTCTCAAAGTTTAAATTTAAATCTGACATTTAATATTTTTAATAATATAATATTACCATATTTACGCATTCTTTTAAATACCTAAAAATTCAGAAAAATTATTAGGCATTTCTTCAACTTTAGTATCATAATGTTTACTAATTTCATCAAGATACTCAATATCATAATCAGTTATTAAATTTATTGAAACACCCTTACGACCATATCGTCCACTCCTCCCAATCCGATGTATATATGTTTCTTTACTCATAGGTAAATCAAAATTAATAACTAATGATAATTGTTGAATATCAATCCCTCGTGATAATAAATCAGTTGATAACAAAATACGAGATTTTCCATTCTTAAAATCATCCATAACTTTATTCCTATCCGCTGTTAATAAATCACCATGAATACAAGATATAGGATAATTCTCATTAATTAAATTTTTATAAATATCAATTAATTTATTCTTTGAATTAAAATAAATTATACATTGTGAAATATTAATAGTATCATATAAATCCTTAATAACATCCAACTTCCATTCGCGATTCTTAACATTCACATAAAATTGTTTAATACCCTCTAATGTTAATTCCTCCCGATTAACTAATATTTTTTTAGGATTATTCAAAATATTATCCGATAATTTTAAAATATCATCAGGCATAGTAGCACTAAACAAAAAAATATTAGTCTCTTTACTAAAATATCTTATAATATTATAAAGACACTCCGTAAAACCATATGATAATATTTCATCAGCCTCATCCAATACAACCATTCTCACCTTATCAGTATAAATATACTTCTGATTTAACATATCTAATATCCTTCCAGGTGTCCCAATAATAATTTGAGGATTTTTTCTTAATTCATTTTTACATTCATTAACATTTGTACCACCAACAACTTTACTTATCGTAACATCCATATATTTTGATAAATTAGAAAATACATCATATACCTGCATTACTAATTCCCTCGTTGGTAAAATAACCATTAATTGAGTATTCTTTTCATCAACATTAATATTATTTAATGTTCCAATCGTAAATGCTCCCGTTTTACCAGTACCCGATTGAGCCTGTGAAATTAAATCATTCATTTCATTAATAATTGGTATTGATAATGTCTGAATCTTTGATGGTTCCTCAAAACCATAAGAATAAATGCCCCGTAATAATTTATCATTTAATTGTAAATCATCAAATTTTGCCTCCACCATATTATAAATAATATATCTTAATTCTTTAATTATTTTATACACAATATTCTTGTATTGTCTGTTTTACATCAGTAATTGAATCCTTAGTAAATGTATTAACTATATTAGTAGTAGCACCCACTGAAGATTTAATTTGATTATACATTTCACGAACTGACCCTCCACTCATATTATAAGTATATTGATAATCACTTTCAACTTCGCTATATTTAAAATCATCAAATTCAGAATTAGAATCAATATCTTTTAATTCACTAATATTAATTTTAAAAAGATCACAAATAAACCTTATAAATGGCATATATTGATAATGTAAGTAAGTTGGTCCTTTTTCTTTTAATTTTTTTGATACTTTATCACTTACAATTGGTTCTTCGGATCCACCTTGTAAAATGATATTTAATAATTTCTTTGTATTTATTTTCAGAGGTTCATAAGTTTTTATCTCCCCCCCGTCTTCATCTGTAGCCTTGATTTGTACTTTTTTATTATTTAGTAATATTTCATTACCATTATGAAATATATGAAGTAAATTATAATATATTACATGCATATCATATATTTTGGTTAACTCAATTCTATCTTTAATAATATTAGGAAATTTAGCCATATACGCCTCCGTACTAAAATAATCTTTGAAAAAAAATTGACTCATTGCACCTTCTGATTCATTTATTAATGAACTTAAATTTTTAAAGTTGTTTAGATCTATTACAATATCATTAGGAAATATAATTCCAGTTTTTGAAACTTCATAATTTAGACTGTTTCCATCAGGCCCTTCTAATTCACCATCATCTTCTATGTTTTTTTGTAAATCTAAAGCATTTTCATAACCTTTACTTGATGGTTTTGACTTTTTACTTTTATGCAACATATTGAGTGTAACAGAATATAAAAGATGTGGATTCTTATGCGAAAATTTTATTTTTTTTTTTATTGAATCTTCCCCAAGGAAAATAATACCCTTAACTCTAGTCATATCTGAAACAGATGAGAAGTCATATTTTTCTTTTAAATTGGGTCTTGAACCATATAATTCTTCTATTGAAGAATCTTCTTCTATATTTGTAAAACGTTCTTTATAATTATAAAATTCATAATAATAATACAAAATTATGATTGATATAAATAATATTAATTTTAAATTAAATTTCAAATCCATATTATAATATTATAATATAAAATTATTTACAAAAATTATTTATCATATTTATAACATTATTTATATTTGCTCCCGAACTTTTTGTAATTAATGATCTTTTTCTAAATAATAAAAATGTCGGTACAGATGATACATTACATTTTTCACATATTTCATTATTATCATTTTCATCAATATCAATTTTATAAAATAATATTTTATTTTTATCAATTTTTTCAATTATTTTTAAAAGATCTGGATAAATACTTTGACAAGGTTTACACCAACTTGCCGTAAAATAAAAAATTATATATTGTTCTTTATCTAAAATTCTAAAAGAATTATCTCCAATTAAAGAATCCATTTATAGTTAGTTAAGATAATTTTTATAATTAATAATCCTCTTGATAATTAATAATCCTCTTGATAATTAATAATCTTCTTGATAATTTTCATATTCTTCAGAATATGTTTCTTCTTCAATTTCTCTAATTCTTTTTTCTTCACATTCAATTTCATATCGTATTTCATTTAATTCAAAATCATTAAAACAGATGTCAACTTTATTAAAATTTTTTGAAAATGAATATGGTATTGGATCTTTTGTAAAATCATCTTTATTTACAACATATTGCCAATATGTACCTCCTATAAATTTCCCAAGGTTTTTTGAACATTTATAGGAACAACCAAATATATTACAATTATTATTTTCTTTTAAGATAATCCAAGGTTTTCCTTGAATTTCTTTTTTACATTCAAAACATTTCATTTCATTTTCATTTTCATTTTCATTTTCATTTTCATTTTCATTTTCATTTTTATTCATTTTTCTTTTTTATTATTCTTTTAAAAATAAAATCAAATTTTAAATAAGATTAAATAATTTTACAATTACATTGAGGATATTTTTCATATAATTTTTGAATACTTAATTCTTTCATTTTAGCTTCAATCATAATATCAATTTCAATATCATATTTTTCTGGAATTTCTAATAAATAATCAGGAATAATTTCAATATAATCACTATGATGTCCTATTTTACCAGATCCTTGTTCTGATACATGAAATTTAGGTTTAATATCTTTTTGTTTCCAAGTATTTAGAATATCTTTAATATATTCACTTGGATGTTTAAATATTTCATCTGGATGTAACAATTTATAACATTCAAAATGATGTGTATCAAATACAATTGGAACACCACAAATTTCGTTCATTTCTAAACAATCTTTAATTGAATAACTTTTTTCACAATTTTCTAAAACTAAACGATCTTGAATATTTTTTTTTAATTTTTGATAATTTTCACACCATCTTAATTTTGTTTTTTCTTTTTCTCCATAAACTCCACCACCATGAATTACCATAACAGAATCTTTACCCATTTCCATTAATTCTAGAACTTCATTATGATATGTTAAATGTTTGATTGTTTGTTGATATGTTTTTTTTGTATTTGATGCTAAAACATTATATTGTCCTGGATGAAATGTTAAGCGATGATTATATTTTCTTGCCTTTTCACCAATTTGTTTTAATAAATCAATTGCAAAATCATAATCATAATCTGGAACTTTAGGATTTGTTTTATGTGGAAATAATTCACTTGATAAACGAAATACTTTAATACCATTTTCTTCATTCCAATCAATCATTTTTAATAAATCTTGTAAATTTTTAATAACTCGTTGCTTTAATTCATCTATACCTTTTTCATCAATAATTCTCATAATTATTCTACGAGAACAATAAACTGGTATTTTTTCTTTTTTTAATGTTGTATTCATACAACATAATCCTAATTGAACAGGAAGATTCATTGATATCATTTCTTCTTCTTCTTCTTTAAAATGAATATGTTTTCCACACCATTCTTTTGAGGAATTCTTAATATTTCCATTTTCATCAAATCTTATATGTTTTCCTTGAAACATTATCTTTTATTTTTCTATTCAAAAAATATATCAAATTTAATATTTTATTATCTCTAATTAAATGATACAAAAATTATTAAATTTGAATTAATTTTTATATATTTAAACATTCAATTATATATTCATTTATTATGGATATTCATAAAAAAGATATTCAAGATTATATCATTAGTAATTTTGATATTTATAAAGAATCAAGTATAACACTATATACTGATTTATATGGTATTTATCAAATTAATAATGATGATAATAATAGTAAATATTTAATTCAGAAATTAGCAGATTTTATTCTTAATGAATGTAAAATTAATGATAAAAAATATAATCGTAGAAGAAGAGTCCTTAATGATTTAAAAAAATTAAAATTACCAGATCAAAGGACACCAGAATGGTATGCTTTAAGGAAAAAAATATTAACAGCAAGTTCATTAGGGACTGCGATTGGTAAATGCCATTTTCAAAGTCGTGAAGAACTATTATATTCAAAAATTGAAGAAGTCCCTTATATTGGAAATGAAATTACCGAATGGGGTGTAAAATATGAAGATGTTGCGATCCAATTTTATGAAGAATTATATAATGTAAAAGTATTAGATTTTGGTTTAATTCCTCATCCAGAATTTACTATTTTTGGTGCATCTCCTGATGGTATTTGTGATGATACAGGTAATTTAGATTATATTGGAAGAATGGTTGAAATTAAATGTCCTCCAAAAAGGAAATTTACCAAATCAGTTCCTGAACATTATGGAATGCAAGTTCAAGGTCAATTAGAAGTATGTGATCTTGATGAATGTGATTTCTTTCAAGTTAAACTTGAAGAATATGAAAATTATCAAGATTATTGTAATGATAATTTTGAAATTGATGGATCAATCTTACCAGGAAGGACAAAATTAAATTATCCAAAAGGTGTAACAATTACATATAAAATAAATGATAAATTATCTTATCATTATTGTAAATTAAATCAAACAGAAAATCAATTAAATGATTGGATCAAAAATTCAAATCAAGAAAATATCTTTGAAATAAAATGGTGGAAAATTACAAGATATGAATGTACTCTTGTTGAAAGAAATTATGATTGGTGGATCGGAAATATTGAAAATATTCAAAAATTTTATAAAGATCTTGAATTTTATAAATTAGAAAATAATGTTGATCTATTAAAAGAAAAAATTGAAAATCAAAAGAAAAGAAAAAGACCATTTGAAATTAAACCATTAAAAAATTTTATATTAGGATCCGATTCAGATGATGATTAAAAATAAAATTAATTCATTTATTCAATATTATTCGGTATAATATCGAAAAAATAACATCCATAAATAAAATAATTAATGATAATTTTAATTTATTTTTTATTAAATAATAAAATGATAATAAATAAAATATACCATGAATAAATCTTGTATCATGCCAAAATACCTTATTAATTTGTGTTTCATTATTTGATCCATATATTCCTTTATAAATAAAACTTAATCCAATAAATAAAAGAAATAATTGAATATAATTTTTATAATTATTATAATTTTTATAAATTAAATAAATAATAGATAATCTTATAAATAAACAGAAATACCATAATGGATGAATATTCATTTTAATACTAAATTTGATTATATTTAGAAATTAATTTAATAATGAATAATATATTTTATATTTTAAAATTAATTATTTATACATTTGGATTACCAATTATTTTCCTACCAATTATTTTTAGAATTTTTAATTATTTACAAAAAAAATTAGATGATTAATTTAAATCATTTTATTAATGATATGATTCATGATTATTTTGAATATTGCCGAAAATTATTTACATATGATGGTGAATTATAATTATTAAAAAATAAAATTTGATAATAAATATTAATTTTTTTTTAAAAATAATATCATTTTTATTATGTCTTGTAATGTTGAATTACTTGAATGGATTAATGAATGTTATGAAACAAAAAATGAAATATGGAAAACAATTAAATATAGTCCTAATTATGAAATATCTAATCTTGGAAATGTACGTAATCAAAAAACAAATAAATTATTAAAAATTAATTATGAAAAATTAAAAAAAAATAATACAAGAGCAAGACCATATTTATGTGGTAAAGGATATTATTTACATCGTATAGTTGCAGAACATTTTATTGAAAATCCTAATAATTTACCTGAAGTAAATCATATTGATGGTGATTTTTATAATAATTGTTCTGATAATTTAGAATGGATTTCAAAAATGGATAATATGAAACATGCGAATGAAAATAATTTAATTAAAAGATATACAAGAGGTATTATAATTACAAATAAAAGAAATGGAGAAATAAAAGAATTTGAAAAAGTAATTGATTGTTCTGAATTTTTAGGTAAAAATTGTGGTGTAATAAGTAATACTTGTCGTGGAAAACGGATTGATAAAGAATGGGAAATGAAATATAGTAATGAAAATCAAGAAAGACAAATTGAAAAAAATGAAGATATAATATGGAAAGAATATCCAGAATGTAAGAAATATTTAGTATCAAATACAGGTGAAATTAAAAATAAGAAAACAAATAGAATTATGATGGGTTCAAAAGTAAATGGTTATCGTTTTATGACATTATTTATTGATAAAAATACACCAAAATTAAATCGTCTAGCTCATCGTATGGTAGCAGAAACATTTTTAGAAAATCCAGATAAGAAACCTGTTGTAAATCATAAAAATACAAATATATTAGATAATCATGTAAATAATTTAGAATGGGTTACCTATAAAGAAAATATGAATACAGAAGAAACAATTAAAAATCTAAAGAAAGGAAAAAATAGTAAAATAATTTTACAAATTGATATTGAATCAGGTAAAATTATGAATCAATTTGATGGTATAAATGATTGTGAAAAAAAAATAGGATTTCATAGTTGTTGGAGTATATGTAATTATTATCATAATAAAGATAATAAATATAGAAGAACATATCAAAAAAAATATATCTTTATTTTTGAAGAAGATAAAGATCAAATCAATGATTTTTTACAAAGAGAAAATTATAAACCAAAATCTAATGAAATATTACAAATAGATATTAAAACAAATGAAATAATTAATGAATTTAAATCAGGATATGAAGCATCAAAAATATTAAAAATAAATCAATCAGGTATTAATCAATGTTGTTTATATTATCGTTATAATGATGAAAATAGACCTAAAAAATATAAATTAAGAACATTTCATGGATATAAATTTTGTAATAAAAATTAATAAATAATAAATAATCTAAATTATAATAAAAATGAAATATTTATTTTTTATGATTATATTAATTTTATTTCAAATTAATTTAAATTTTTCTGAAGGATTTGATGGATGTGAAATTCATTTTAATAATCGTTTACAAAACATTTTTGAAGAAAATACTCAATCATATCCAATGAGAGGATTTACATCAAATGAATATTTATATAAAATGGAAGATATTAATTTAAATGAACCAATCCCTGTGAATGCTAATTTTTTTCTAGGTAAATATTAAATTACTATGGAATTAATTGATATTCAAACATTAATTATAATGATAAGTTTAGTTATTGGATATAATTATATTCAATCTGAAAATAAAATTATTATAAAAAATAAAATTATTTAATAATAAATGAATCAAAATAATTTACAATTAAAATATTTAATTTCAATTATTCTTGGATATTATTTAGGACAATATTTATCAAAACAATGTCTGAATGAATTTTGTTTAGTTGATTCCGATTAAATTAAAAATAAAGTATATTATGGAAGAAAAATATAAATTAAAAATACATATTGATGATACATTATTTATTCTTCAGTTTAAGGAATTATTTAATCAACAAATCAAACAATCAAAAAATATAAGAAAAACAATATTAGATATTTTACATCTAATTAATAAAGAATTAAATAATAGAATTAATATATAATGTATTCTTTTAAAAAGAAGAATTCTAATCGTAAAAAGAAACGTAGAAATTACCTTCGTAGATCATATAAGAAAAGGACAACGAATACGAAGAAAAAAAGTCGTAAATATTCAAATAAAAAAAGAACTAGACGTAGAAAAATGCATCGCATAAGAAGAAATATAAGGGGTGGATCTTCTCCTAGATTCACCACGAGATCCTTGGAAGGGGAGGAACACCAACGCCAGTTGGAAGAGGAACGGATGAGGGGATCTGAGGAGGAACGCCAACACCGGTTGGAAGAGGAGGAACACCAACGCCAGTTGGAAGAGGAGGAACACCAACGCCAGTTGGAAGAGGAGGAACACCAACACCGGTTGGAAGAGGAACGGGTGAGGATATCTGCGGAGAGGGAGGAGATGAAAAAAATCAAAAATACAAACTGTGCGAGGATCCAGGGGAGGATAGAACCTAGTGGTTTATGGGATCAGGTTAGACAGTGTGATCTCATGTCTTTAAAAGGGAAAAAAGTAAGGGTAAACTCCCTATCTGAACGATGTATTACGAACAAATCCAGTGAAACCTCGCGAGACGAACATGGCGTCGCCCGGTACCCGTACCCCATAAATAATTACCATCTTGAACACTGCGAGCTTGTTCCTGCAAATGAAGAAGAAAGAACCTTGGGTTCTTGTATTGTGACCCTCGCCGGTTGGGAAATTGATGCTAAATGCAAATATATCGAACCAAAAATTCCTCCGGGGTACCATTGGATAGGGATAGTAACTAATTGGGAAAAGGACCGAATGGGGGCAATAAAAATTGCAGTTCAATTTAGAAAGGGAGGTCTATCATATTTATTTTTTATGGAAGATCTATTAATAGATGTGTGTGATATTTCAACTAAGAATCAATATCATTTTGTAGACGATAACATTCCGGTGGCGGCGCTGATGGCGGAGGCGGTGCCGGGCACGCTGAAGTGCTCGCAGTGCGGGGCGGCGAAGGACAAGGGGAGCTACTCCCAGAACCAGCTGAGCAAGGCGGGGCAGCGGCGCTGCAAGACCTGCGTGGAGACGGCGCATATAAAATTGAAATAAGTTTATGATCTTTCTTGTCAAATGTAGAGGTGACAAGAGAGTTGGTAAACGAAAGAACAATACCGAATAATTAATTTTATCAATAAAGGCGTTAATAATGTAAAAATAAATTAATAAATCATAATAAATGTCAGGTGAAACGAGTATTGATGATTTAATGAACAATGTTGGAGGATTAAGTAATGAAGAAAATTCAATGGTTGATTCAATTATTAATGAATTAAATAATGGTGGTGAAAATACAGGACAACCAATGTCAACACAAAGTCAAATGCCTCAAATTTCAGAAGAAGAAAAAAATATGTTAATTCAACAACAACAACAAGAACAACAAATGTTACAACAACAAATGTTACAACAACAACAACAACAACAACAACAACAACAACAACAACAACAACAACAACAACAACATTTACAAATGCCTCCTCAAAGGGTTGAATTAGGTAGAAATGTGAATTATTTGGATTATATTCATCAAAATAAAGATGGAATGATTTTATTTTTTATTTTATTATTATTTAATATTGAGAGTATTGATGATGTATTAAAATTTAAAGATTTTTCATATTTTTATAATTTTGAGACGGGGAGGGTTACATATTTATCGGTGATTGTGAGATGTGTTATGATAAGTGTTATTTTTTTATTATTTAAATATTTAATTCAGTGAAAAGATGTAAATTAGATTCTAATTTTTTGGTACATTTATTAATTGTAACTTCTGATATTTTACAGGTATCTGCTAATTGTTTTTTTGATATTTTTATATTTTTAATTTTTAGGAATAGGAATATACAACCTGCTGCGATTGATGGTGGTGTATTTTCTGAGATAATATTTTTATCAATTGTTATTTTACAAATTTCTTTAATTGTATCAATATGATCATCAATATTAAGACGATTACAGAATCTTTCAATAAAATCAATTGGATAAATTGAATCATGATTTTTGAAGCGATTTTTATGATTTTTATTCATGTGAAGTATTTCATTACAATTTTTGATACCTTTTGTCATGACTGTAATATCAATATTAAACATGACTGCAATTTCTTTTGAGCTTCTTGGTACATTACATTCTTTACATGCGAAATAGACCGTTGCTGCTTTAATACCAATCCTGTTTGATCCTCTTGATATTTTTGTATTTGAGATAATTTTGTAGATTGATTTTGCTTCATTAAGAATGATTGATGGTAAATGATTTTTATGACAAATATCTGCAAGTTCTGTAAAAACTTTATAAAGACTTCTTTCTTTATATGGCATTGAATTCCATTGTTGTAATTTCCTTATTTTATACATTTCTGGATTTTGATTATATTTTATATCGGAACCAACTGATGATTCTGGTAATAATACATTTACTGGCATACCACATCTTGTTGGATCTGATTTTTTTGAATCATTTGCTCCATAATATCTCCATTCTGGATTATCAACAATATGATTTAGGATTGTTCTACATACATTACAAACCGTTTGTGATTTTTCATCAATTCTTATGTTATTTTTATTTTTACAACAATCTTTATAATCATTATCTTCTTTTATTATTTCTTTATTATCTAATTCATCAAGGTTTTCAAAAAATTTATCAAAATTATCCATTCAATAATATTATTTAAAATTGATAATTAAAATATCAAATTTAATAAATTTGTTAAGAATTAAATAAAGAAAATTATGCCAACAGAAATTATTTCTGGATTATGGATTGGTAATATTAATGATATTTATAATGAAGAATTTTATAATGATAATTTAATAAATATATGTATTAATTGTACTATTGATCAAGGATTTTTAGATTTACCAAATCTAAAAAAAATAAGATTATCATTATCAGAAGATATGGATCCTAATCGTGATATTTATATGTTAAAAGAAAATCAAAAAAAAATATTAGAATTTATTCATAATAATATTGAAGGAAATAATATATTTATTTATTGTTATAATGGTATTACAATTTCACCATTAATTATTGCATTATATATGATAAATTATGGTAATATTTCAAAAGATAATATCAGAAATATATTAAGATCAAAAAATGAAAAAATATGTTTAGATTATGATTTATCTATTTTTTAATTAAATAAAATAGTTTAAAATTTTCCCATCTGTTAAAATATTTATATTTTTATTATTATTTTTTAAAGAAATATCAAAATTTTCATAAATAAAGAATAATAATTTAATATTTGGATAAATAATATTATAATTATCATTTAATTCATAATTAAAATCATAATTATTAAAAATTTCTTCTATAATAAAATCATCAATATTATTATTTTTAAAAGATTGTATTAAATTTAATTTCATTTTTTCAATTATCAAATCCTTGATAGATGTCATAAATAAGATTATCAATTAATTTTGATGATATTTTATCAATAAAAAAATCTTTACAAATGTTTTCAAATTTAAATAATAATAATTCTTTATCATTATCATTTAAATTATTAAGATTATAATTTGGAAATATTTTAGTAAGAATTATAAAAAGATTAGAAATATGATTTGATTTTTTTTGTTTTTTTAATAAGAAATTAGGATTTGCTAATAGATATAAATTTTCATCATTCATATTTGAAATATATTAAGATAATATAAATTATTTTTATATTTTAAATTTGTTAATGATAAATATAAATTATCTTTTATTTTTTTTTTTAATTTTATTTGAATTGAATTATTTTTAATAAATGAATAATAATTATTTAATATATCTTTAAAATAATTATCAATCATTTTTAATTTTAAAAAAAGAACATCATTATTATCAAAATATATTTTAGAAATATTATTTTTATCTATATATTTTATATTATTTTTTGATATTAATAATGGTATTCCATATATTTTTATATCATTTAATTGATAAAAAATATTTATTTTATGTTTTTTATTAATTAATATGATATTATCTTTATCAATTTTCTTTTCATTTAAAATGAAATTCATAATAAATGTATTATAAAAAATGAATTATTTAGACTCAATGAATTATAAACATTTACATTATTTATATTCTTATTTTAAGAATGATTATTTTATGAATATTATCATTTATGGAAAAGATAGAAATAAATATAATGAAATAATTAATTTATTTCAATTATTAAATAGAGATATAATTATTATTAATGATTATAATGAAATATATAATTATATTAATACAAAAAATATATTAGATACACATAAATTATTATTACTCAATAAGATTAAAATTAATCAATATCATCAGATTGAATTAAAAAATCTTATTGAGAAAAAATATGATACTATTAAATTTATAATTTTAATTGATAATTTAAATGAAATAATTTATATTAAGGATTTATTTTTTATTTATTATTATTCAAATCAATCAAAATATGAAATGATCATTGATAATAAAAATCAAATAAAAATTGATGAATTTTATAAAAAAATTTATCAAAAAATTATGAATATTTATAATAAAAAAAAGATTAATATTCATAAAATAAAAGAATTATGTTATAAAATTAAATTACTAAATATTAATATTAATGATTTTTTAAAAACTTTTCTAGATCAAATATTTTTAGAAGATTTTAAAAATGATAAAATAATTCAAATTATTAAATTAATTGCAGAATATGAATATTTAATAAAAAAAAGTTATCGTGAATTAATATATTTAGAATCATTATTTATATCAATATATAAAATACTATATATAGAATAATAATTATGATTGATTATTATCAAATATTAGAATTAGAATTTAATTGTGATAAAAATCAAATAAAAAAACAATATCATAAATTATGTTTACAATATCATCCAGATAAAAATAATGATAAAAATAATGATAAAAAAATAAAAGAAATTAATGAAGCATATTCAATATTATATGATGATCAAAAAAGAAGAAATTATAATATTCAATATATTTTTAAAAATATTGATTTAAATGAAACGGATCTTTTTATTATTAATCATTATTATGAAAGAATAATTCAATCAAATGAATATAAATTATTTCATTTATTATATCAATCATTACCAAAAGATATATTAACTAAAAAAAAATTAAAAAAAAATAAATTAAAACAAATGATTCAATCAAATAAAAAAATAGATATTACTGGATTAAATTCTGATGAAATTATTAATTTTATTATTACGAAGGATGATTATTATCATAAAAAATTAAAAAATTTTGATATTCATACAAAATATGGAATTGTTCCTATTTTTATAAGAGATTTTGATGATAAGATGATAATTAATAATATAAATTGTCAATTAATAATTAATTTTATAATAAAATAATTCAATATTATATATATATATGAAGAAGAAATATGGTATTAAAAATAATAAAGTAATAGAATTATATCCTCATAAAATTAAAAAGGATATTGGAAAACATAAATATTATATACTATGGAAAACAACTAAAAATAATTTACCTGGTAAGACATATCACGGTGTTTTTTATAAATCAAAAGGGGAGGCATTAAAAAAGATTGATAATCGTAAAAATACAAGAGGGAAAACATTAAAAAGAAGAACTTCAAGAAGAAGAACATTAAAAAGAAGAACTTCAAGAAGAAGAACATTAAAAAGAAGAACTTCAAGAAGAAGAACTTCTAAAAAAGGATATTTATTGAAGGATGGTGATTTAAAATTAAAGATGAGTGGTGGTAGTTCATTTTTAGGGAAGTTTAAAGGGATTGGGGATAAATTATCATCTGGTGTTACACATATGAAAGCATTAAGAAAAGTTGATAAAAAATTATTATCTCAATTATTTAAATTAATTTTATTTATAAAAATATTAGAATTTTTTAAGGTAAGAGGACCTGTTCTTTTATCAAGTATTCCTGTAGTTCAACAGGCAACAATCCTTGTTGGTCCTGAAATAAATGAGAAATTTACATTATTTTGTGATAATGCGATTTTAGAATTAAAAAATAGATATGAGGGATTATTAAAAAAAGAGGATCAAGAAATTCCGGAGGTTCTTCGTAAATATGTTGAAGGTAAAGCTGAAGGTATTGTTCAAGGTCTTAAGGATGATGTTGATGAGGAAGTTAAAGAGGTAAGGGAAGATGGGATTAGTGAAAATCCTGAGATTGAATTTGAGGTTGGGGGTGAAAGTGAAACATATAAAATAAAAATTGAAAAAAAGAAATAAATTAAATAATATAAGAATAATAAAATTATGAATTTATTAATTATCATTTTTTTATTAGTAATTATTCAAATAATTATTTATCAATTTATAAAATTAACTTATGGATATTATTATGATTATAATAGAAGTAAAATATTTATTAATTCAGATGATGTTATAAATATTAATAAATATTATAAAAATGATAGATTAATAAGATATAGTCGTAATAAGAAGAAGAATTATTTACGAATTATTGGATTTAATATTAAACCACCAATTTATGATTTTTTTTCATATTATTATTATTGGTTATCCAATGATTATGATAATTCAATAATTATTAATTATCAGAAATATAGAAATAATAATGAATATTTTTATTCAATGAAATATAATGATAATATAAATATAAGAAGAGAAATAATAAATATTTCTAATAATAATTATAAATTAATTGATGAAAAATATGAAGATATAATGAAAAAAAAAGAGTGGGAACAAGATATATGGTATTATATTCATAATAAGATATTTATAAATGAATTAAGAGGAAAGCAGGTATTAACTGATTTAGAAAAAAGACAAGGTAAAGAAAAAGAAAATATATATATTAAGAATGAGATAATACCTGATATTAATTTAGATAAATATAAGGAGATAGGTAAAATATATTTACGAGATATTTATATGTTTATTTGTAATTATCAAAAATTTACACAAAATTTATATTTACGATATTTATTATTAAATACTGATGATAGTTTATTAATATATCATACTGAGAATGATGAAAAATATTGGGGATCTGGTGAATGGGATAAAAAGGATGATTTTTTGAATAGTATAAGGAATATTCAATGGAGATATGATAATAATATTAAAGGTGATAATGTATTTGGACAAATATTAATGTTAATAAGGGAAATATTAAGAGATAATAAGAATATAAAATTAGATGAAAATACTACAAGTTTTATGGAATATTGTGATTTTATGATTCATAAATGTTATGAATATAATTATTATTTTTTCCGTCAATATGATAAAAATAATGATGATGATGATGATAAAGAAATTGATGATTATCGTATTATTAATAGGAGAACAAGAATATCAAATAAATTTGAAATTTGAAATTAAATAATAATTAAATTATATTTCTTTTTATGGAATTTATAAGTGATATAATATCAGAACAAAATTATGAATTATTAAGAAAGATTTCATTAAAGAAATATAATGATGAATGTGATCGTGAAAATTTTATAAATAAATATTATAAAAAAAATTATTTTAAATTAAAAATGATTAAGAAAAATAATATGATTGATTATCAAAGAAAGGTCCGTTTAATTTCAAAAAAATAAAAATTATAATGAAATAGGTGAATTACAACCAATTAATTTAGTTTTAATAAATAGTAATAAGAATGTAATATAAATTATAAATTTTTTTATTGAATCATTATTAAGAATTATGGATTTATAATATTTATGATTATAACATGATAATTATAAAATTAATGTAACAAATAAACATTAAAATGATTGAATAATATATTAAGAATATATGTTTCTAATATAATTATATTTGAGTTATAATTAAATTAAATTTTATTTTTTTTTAATAATTTTGTTAAATAATATAAATGGAATTATATTATTTGGATAATGAATATAAGAATTATTTTAGTTCTAAGAAGATGAATGATAATAAAATTGGTGGATGTATTGAACATAATCAATTTAAGAATTGTGAAATAAATATTGAACATGGATTTCAAAGACCATTAAATGAAAGATGTCCTTTAATAACTGGGCAATTAAATAATCAACCAATGAATAATTGTTCTTCATTATGGAATAATTTAACAAGAAGAAAATCATTAATAATTAAAGGATAATTAATATAAAATAATATTTATGAATAAAAAATTTTTAAAGAATCATGAAATTACATATTATAAGGATGATTTAAATATTATTCAATATCATAATTTTAATTATAAGAATTATTTAAATAAAGATGAGGGATATGAAATAGATAATAATGATGATTTATCTATTAATTTAAAAAAATTAGCATATATTGAGATTTTACTAAATAGGAATAAAATAAGTATAAGGACACCAATAATGTTATGTTTATTTGGATTTGATATTCGTAATAAGCAGATATGTCTTCAATTTACAAATTATAAGACAGATGAGGTTATGAATCAATTTTTTAATTTTATTCAGAATATTGAATATTTAAATATGATGAATATTGGATTAAATGATGATAATTCTGATTTATATATAACACAGGTTAGAAATGATCGTGAGAATAAATATGATCCATATTTATGTGTGAAGATTCCATTTAGATATAATAAATATGAGATTGAGAGTAAGAATAAGGATGGTGATAATTTTTCAATTATGAATTTATATAAATTTACGAGGGTTGAGTGTGATATTTATATTGATAAGATATGGAAATATAATGAGAAATATATATGTAAATGGAAATTGGAGAGACTTCAATTGCGTTAATATTGATTAGAAAGTTTCTATAAAAGATATATAATGAGTAATACAATGAAATATAATGAATTATACTGTGAGAAAATAAAATATGATAATCCTAAGAAGGTTGGTACATCATATATTTGTTCAATGGGATATGATGAAAGTCATAATCCTATTTATATTCAGACACCTAAATTAAAATATAAGATTAATTTTGATAATCCGAGTTATATGGAAATGAGTATTCCTAAAAATAATAAGGATTTTTATAATTTTTTGATATCAATGGATGAATATAATGTTAAAACAACATATTCAAATAGTAAAAAGTGGTTTAATAAAGAATTACCATTTGAAGCGATAGATGATATGTATAAACATATTATTAAACCTGTTAAGAATGATGAAAATCCTAAATTTAAGATAAAGGTACCTATTGATAATGGTAAAGTCCAATGTAGTATTTATAATCAGGATCGTATTTATATGGATTTGAATGATTTACGAAAATTTGAGAATGAAAATTTAGATATGGTATTAATATTACATTTTAGAGGATTAAAAATTTTTAAAACAACATTTGTGTTAGATATGTATGTTTCACAAGTTAAGATATTTTTAAAGAATTCTAAGTTTAATGTTATTTCTGATTATTCAATAATTGATGATGATGATAATAATTCGGATGTTGAGACTATTTTTAATGAAGAAATAATGGATACTAAGAAAGAAGTAGAAGAATCTAAAGAATCTAAAGAATCTAAAGAATCTAAAGAATCTAAAGAATCTAAAGAATCTAAAGAATCTAAAGAATCT
>MDTC01019888.1_pt1 | contig 19613 bp, 36 predicted proteins | sample 811181 | NCBI WGS metagenome assembly MDTC01 (sample SAMN05326644, study PRJNA326480) | marine metagenome | isolation source: seawater | place: Pacific Ocean: North | collected 2011 | reverse complement strand
TTTTAGCAGTTAAGCTGCAAGCTATTTATAGAGGTGTTATTAAAATTTAATCTTGTCTCGGAGAATTGCACACCTCTCATACTCTTCTCGTTCGACGTAGTGCTCTATCATTTTATTAAGCACAGAGCGTTGCTTCTTTTTTACACCAGGTACATGTTTCTGTATACCATCTTGTATAATACCTTCATAAAGATCATCTATTAAACATCCAATTAAATTGTGAGTTAGACTCTCTAAATCTTCTATTGTTATTTTACGACCATTTATATACATATATACGTATTTATTTTTTCTATTAGTTCCTTATCAGTACCACCATTCTGAAATATTCTTAATATTTCTGCTGACTCATCATCTGTTATAATGATAGCATCTGGTGAATCTAAATATGATCGTACTTCTTCAATACCACCATCTTTAAATCTTATCTTTAAACTCTCTATATTTATCCAACGTTTATGAAATCCCATAACCTCACTCATTAATATTTCCAATTTTTGAACGCATGTAAAATCTCATTATCTACAGGTTCTATTTCTAATTCTTTTACCACTTCTTTAGGGGTAGGATTAAACGTTTCTAATATCTCTAATATTTGTCTACGTTGAATACCCGATATAATCTCATCCTTATAAGCTTCGTGTACTTTCTTAATTGCATATGGTTTAGTATCTAACCATAACATAGCTTCCTTCAATACTCTTTCGAAGTTAGCTCTAGTATAATCAGGTAATCGTCTAGGAACACGTTTAGGAGTCTTCGATAACTCTGATGGTTTAGTAGCAGGTATATTTTTACTAGCTCTATATAAGCTAGATCCGAATCCAGTTCTACCTTTAGCATCCAATCTTTTAAGATACTCTTTAGTATCTTTATTCTTGATAACTTCTATCTCCGAGTAAGTAGTCTTACCTGATATGATAGTTCGAACATAATTACGTTCTACATCAGAACACTTAATACAAGTTCTAGTATCAGGTAAAGCTTTTACTCTTAACGGGTTTATTTCAACACTACATTTACAACAATTCATAACTAAATATAAGAAAATTAATTTATATATACAACTCTATTGTATGTTTTCTGACTCGTTAGCCATCTCCATATCCAACTCCTTAGAACAAGGAATAGATTCATAACAAGCAGGAGAAATTTTACTTTTAGGATCATGAGCCTCATGGTAATCAAACTTCTCACCTCCATGACCTAACATCATAAATTTAGTTCTAGGAAGTAGTCCTGAAAAACATCCATAAGAGTATTCTTGATGAATAGAATAATTTTGCATCATATCTAATTCGTTTCTGAACTCTTTATCAACATTACTAATAGTATATCCAGATCCATAACCAGAAAAGCAAACTAGTTTTTGAAGTTTAACGATATCTGAATCATCGCTAATTATATCCCAAGGAGTATCCATATCAAACTCAGCAAACTCTTTAAGTAGTTCATTCCACTTATTAAGGATATTAGTTTTCATTTCAGTAGCAACCATATCATTATGATCGTACATTTCTTGTGAGTGAGGTTTAGTAATCTCGATTCCGTATTTTACCTCGGCAGGTTTTTTTGCTCTCGCCATAGTGTGTTATTTTAATTATTTATATATAAATATAAGAACTTTATCTCGGGTTTCCAACTGTTTACACGAAAAGTTTTTCACGAAGTCTAGTTATATGTTTACATTGAGTATTACGTCTGAACTGACCCGCTGGACAATCACATGAGAACGTCTCTCTTACAACGTTACGAGTGACTATATAGTAGTTACGCTTACCAGTTTTCTTATTGAGAGAACCCATCTCTCGGTATCTTGCCCAAGGATTCTCTTGTCTCATTCTATCTATCCAATCCATTCTTTATATTATCTTTTTATTTATAATATAAATATACGAACAATATCTCGGGGAGGCAACTGTTTAGGGGGTTATTTTTAGAGGGGAGGGGGGAATTGGTGAGCGAAGCGAACGATGCGCCTACGCAAGTGCGAGCAAAAATACCACTATCATTAATGCTACATAGATCACGGGAGTTACGTCTAGTTTGTTTTCCATGTATATAAATAGAAAGAGTGGAGGTGTAACATATTAAGACAATATTAATTTTATATTAAATCTATATTAAGCAAGATACTCACCTACTTCAGAGATGGTAGGATAACGTGTACGTAAATGACACTCATCACACTCCCACTTGTAACTTGACTCATCGGCAGACCATCTTATAGTTTCGGTCTTATGTGTACATCGCTTCTGTATTGACTCCAGCTCCTTTTGAAGGTCTGATTGTGTACGCTGGATATCATCGGCACGTGACATGTTAGCAGGTTATTGGTACTGTCGGTCCTGTTTTACATGGATCCGGTGTTATCTTTCGTTCAACATAAGTACATGTGTCTCCGGCATGGAAGCCTTTCTCTAGTAATAGCGGTAACGATTCGGGTAAGCACCAGGCATACACTACATGGTCTGGGTAAGTGTTGGTGACATACAACCAACGAGTCTCCCAAAGTGATCGGAATACACCATGTCGTCTTCGATTCGGATGTACCCATGCATCTAGAAACTTGATCCTTCGATCAGGTTCCAATTGCATGAATATGTGACCTACGGTCTGGCCATCTTCGATAGCCAACCATCCTTGCAGTCCTTGGGCATTTGATCGGAAAGGTGTTATAGTGTGCACTTGTTGTCTCCATAAGTAATGTATACTAATACATATCATGTATCGGGTTAAACAATGGGGCTATAGCAGAAAAAAATTGCCTCAACAGACACATCAGTCACCCCCCACTCAACCAAAAAAAAATTCTATGATTTACCTTTAATTATTCATATACACGGAAAGCCCAGACACCTCCGAGCTCTCCTACACACTATGTTGGGACCCTTACTCGGCGGTCTCCTCTCCCTCTTCTATATTAAATAGATCATCTGTATTGGCATCCGTTGGAATATACTTCTGAACGATCTGCTTAACAAATGTTCTCTCGCTATCTAGACCTCCTGCGTTGTCATACTGTGGGTATATAAGTACCATGGCAGACTCCTCTATAGTAAAGCCATCATATATAAGTCCTGCCATCTCAACTGATGCACGTGTCGATATATGTGTACTAATACGTGGTGCTTCTGTCGACATCTCTGTACGTGTGTCGGCAACTATACCACTGATAGCATCTATTGACTCTGTATCTAGATTAGGATAAAGGTATCGCAAAAGCTCAGCTTCCTCGATCTGCCCTAATACATCCATCTCTACTATAATGAATCGGTCTACCAAAGCTCTATCCATTACCCTAGTGGCCGTATACTCATTTCCGATATTCGCAGTAGCAATGAAGGTTACCCCTTTTGCAACTTTAATCGTAGGAGCACCTTCCGCCTCATCTAGTCGTAGATACCTTTGCCCTTCATCTAACACAGTCATTAGTATATTGTGAGCCTCAGGATGGGCTCTTGAAAGTTCATCAAGCAGAATAACAGCATTCTCAGTCTGGATAGCTTTCACGAATAATGCCTCTGAGAATACAGTCCCATCTTCTTTATTGAAGTGGGTATTACCTATAAGTGTAGCACGTGGATCCTGCGTTGCACCGAGGTTGAAATAGAAGTCCGGTCTCTCTAAAGCGTTCACAACAGACTTTGCAGCCATAGTCTTCCCGCATCCCGCTGGACCAGTCATCATAATATTCTTACCTCGCATAGCACAACGCATAAGGTACTTCCACTTGATATCAGTCATCTTCATAACTTCAGGACGAAGCTCTGGTGACTGCTGAATAAATTGCATTAACTCGGCTTGCTCTACCGGTACGTCTACAGGCACATTAGCGTCGTTAATCATACGGTCGATAGTCTTGTTGTCAATTTTAGACCATTTACCATTCTCTAATACAAAACTCATATCGTCATCAAACGCTTTCTGAGCTGTATTTTTCCATAATGTAGGATAATCCTTACCCGCCGTATTAAACGGTATAACATTATCATTTGAATCTAGAGCTGTTAAGGTGCCCTCTACCTTTAAAATCTTTACTAACATAGTGTGTGTGTTTATTAATTAATTATACTTAAATATACGAACAATTTTACAATATTCCAACTGCTTCCCCAGTTATTTTTAAGCTACTTCAATCATAGTTTTAGGTACATTAAATATACCTCTAGCACCGAAATCAACTTTACATTTAGTTCTGTTAATCTTAACTAATTTTCCAGTCAAGCCGACTACTTTATGATGATCAACTTTGATAGACATACCTGGTCTCAATGTATTGATAGTCCCGTACGCTCTCATCTGTATCTCATTATTGAGCTCTCTTCTTATTTCTTGTAATTCCGCTGTGCTTAATTTTTTAAAATCCATGTGTGTGTTATGTATTAATCATTCGAGCAATATCGCTCTCTTTATATACATAAAGATAAGAACTTTATTTCAATTCTCCAACTAAATCCACAGTTATTTTGCATTATTTTTCCGTAGTGTGCACACATGAATGATAGGCATCCGAGTGAGATTACATAGGAGAGACAAGGGGCTATATAGGAAATTTCAGGGGCTCGCGACACATACACATGACCTTCTCACCAGTATATTACGCTTATAAATACCTATATGCATATATACGTATATTATCTCCCCAGTAATACTACATACAAGCGGGTACTACATCCTTCCACTATTCAAGTATGGCAATGCCCCATGTGCCTCCGTATATGTATCGATCACATGTCTTTCCAGTCCATCGATAGGAGTATATTGTACCAATGCATCTAATATCTCACGTGTGATGGTTTCCACTGGATACACCCATATATTTAGATAAGCCTCTTCCTTCACATACGCCCTTATCTTATCATTGGTACTATTACGTACATGCTTATATAGTATATCGAATCGTTTTCTGATACATGTGGAGTTACCTATCTTAACCGTATCATCTCCATCCGTTAGAATGTACACGCCATTAGTATTCTTTGGGTATCGCTCGGTCTTATATCTAATATCAACACCTTGCTTGTACTTGTTCGATGTCTCTATACGCCCATACTCCTCAAACTTGCTACGCAAATCCATCCACCTATCCATCCAATCCCATTCTCTAGTGCTATTTATCATTGATTTTCGCTTTTATGAGTTCCACTACAATTACTGTTCCTGCGATGATCCATGCCATCAAACATGTTGCTTGTTCTAATGGCATTTCACACTCTTTTCATCTGTTAGTAAAGGATCTATACTCACACCACGCGTTACCTCATCCTCTGAATATCCCCAAGTAATGGAATCATGTTCTTGATCCACCCATGGCATAGCATAGTTGTGTGCAGGTCCATACTCTCGTTCTGGATCCACCTGATCACCTCTCCCGATGGAATTAACAACGATGGCTATAAGCAATAAACTTGCCATTAAAATGATGGCTCCAAACGTCATTCTATACGAAAATTCCATCTGATCTTTTCTCTTTCCTTGTCCCATTAGTAATATCTCCTCCTCTCTTTACTTCTACTCAATTGTGCTAGTAAAGCTTCACAAACCTCTTTCGTGATCTTCTCTGCATAATACAAGTCATATATTAATCTTTGCATCTAATTTCTATTTATTCGACTATTCACATCATATGTAATATGATTCACATACAATCTTATCATGGATATCACAGTTATGAATACCGCCCATCCTACACTTCCATTGATCCATGAGTTCATGGCTACCACCAACAACAGTAGAGGCACCTCCAATATTCTCATCGCTCTAACCATTGTTTCTTCCTCTCTCAATATACGTTTGCCACCAACTTGCCGCCAAGAACAGGCCGGTGAATGTTATGAACATATATAATATGAACCATGGCGTGTAAGCCAAATCTTTATGTATCATCATGGGCACTGCCATAGCTGCAAACCATACGATAAAGAATAGCAAAGGATTTCGTTCCAATTTTCTCTCAACCTTAATAGTTCTCTCTGTATTGATTAGCCTGGACAAAGCATCTTGCATGTCCTTACCATATGCCGGCTGTTTATGTATGGTGCCATCCTTCTCTGCTATGGTAATCATATACTTGATATACCCTGGATTAGAACGACTCTTCTCCACTATCTTACATTCGATAGCCCTTCTACGGTCATACCTATGCTTACCCAATTTCACCATCTTTTTCATATTCTTTAACAATTTCATTTATAATTTCTTTATCTGATTTAGCACCTCCATCGTGTACCTGATCGATAAAATCTAATTTATCCAACCATGTTCTAGGATAAGTTCTTACCTGAGGGTACTTCAAATTCTTTGTATCTCTAAGGCCTGTTTCCACCCTATCTTCTACGGCTTGTTCCCATACTTTCATTCCAATTGTACTACCTTGAGCCTTTCCATGATACTCATACAATGATACTAGGTCGCTTGATGATGGAAACTTTCCATCTAAATATAATTTTGTCATAATTTATTCCTTTTAAAAATTTGGATCATTAGGGTCTACTTTATCGATTATATGATCCTTTACAAATCGATGCCACCACTTAATTATTCTAGCTATTAGGTTTTTCATACACATCAATAATTCTAGATTTCTTAACTTCTTTAACTTCAAAATCGTTAACATCCATACCAAAGATCTCATGAGTCAACGCCTCTGCGTCTGTACATGATACCGCTTTGATTAAGTATCGTTCTGTAATTTTCTTTGCTTTTCCTTTGTCGTCAATATCTACGTGTTGACATGTAACTTGATAATAAAAATTCATTTTATTCCTCTTTTAATTTAATTAATAATTCTCTTAACTTGTCTATTAGATTCGTAACCTCTTCTGGTTCCATGGTAATAGCACAACATACATTAACATTATCTTCTATCTCTTGCAATATTTCCAACGCCTCATCCATGCTATTCGTAACTAACCTCGTCTTCTACAACACATACATTTTTCACGTCATTACGGAACTTCCTCGAGTTTCTATCCTCGATCTTATTCCAATGACTTACTATGTCTAAGTTGATATACGCGCTCATTACGTCCTTAGCAAATGCCATATCTGGATACCGAAGAGCCATAATATTTCTTCCTTCCGCGTTCTCGATATAAAATCCGGCGCACTCTCGCACTTTTAATTTACACCCTTTATACATTTTTTCTATTCGCGCTTTCGCTTTGTTATACTGATGATGTCTTCTTTCTATATTCATAATGTTATTTTTTAATCTCCAAATCCTTCTAAATGAGGATCGTCTGTTATTATATCTATTTCTTCATTATCTAATAAAGCTTGAAATGTATCAGCTGATATTGATACCATTACAGTTTCTTTATGTTTCTTGTTAGGAAAGCTAGGTTTCCTATACCAAAATTCTATATCTGTTCTTTCGTTAGCTAACTTACTAACATCGCTTTTATCTATCCAAATATGTACTCTCATATTATCTCTCTATAAATGTTTTGTTCAACGTTCTAGTTAAAGGAATCAATTCAGTTACACCAACATAAGCAGTAGAATCTTTTCCGTATTTTTTATCAAATGATGCTCTAGATCTATCATTAAGATCACTACCATCAATATAGTAGCTCAATATTTTAACACCAGCAGCTTTCATATTCATTACTTGCTTTCTAGTATGAGCATCAGCAGTTTCTCCATAGTATTGAAATCCACCTGACTCGAAGTAAGGCTCACCGTCACTAAAATTAATAAAATATTTATCAGAAGTAGTATCACCCATTCCGTTAATTTGATCTAGAATAGCTTCGAAGCATAACCCAGCTGGAGTAGTACCACCAGGTGTTAACCATTTGAAAAGCTGAGTAATTTTATTGAATTTATCTTTTCTTGAATCGTAAGCTACCATCATAAGAGGTTTAATATCATTATTACCAGTACCATAGATACTTCTGTAGCTAATTACTACATCCATATTATTAGTCATCGATGCAGCTTTAGCGATTGCTACCGCAGCTATTTGAGAATTTTTCCATCTAGCTCCACCCATAGATCCAGAAGCATCGATAGAAATATGAAGACAAGCAGCATTATGACTTGTAGTCAACACTTTTTGAAATACTGCCTCAGCACCAAAACCTAAACTAGCAACAGCTCTTCTATCTAATTTACCAGTTCTTAATCTATTATACTTAAGAGTATTATCTTGATTACGTACTTCTAACTTTCTACCAAGCATAGTACCTAATCTAACACCTTTATTGATAGTTTCTTGATTTTCCTCAGCTCTTCTCGTGCTATATTTACATTTAGAGTCTAATACTAGATAATCATAAACATTAGATTCAATTATATCGTTATTAAACTTCTCAACAACGATACAATCTACAGTAGGGTTCTTCCAAGCATTCCAGTTAGCATTAGCACCTTTACCAACTTCTTTAGAAGAAGCACCCGACTTGCTGATAGCTTCTACCTTTCTTCTGTCCGCTTTAGACATATTAGACTTCTTAACGTCACCGCTCAAAAAGTCTTGCTGCTTCTTAACAGCATTATTAAGCATACCCTTCTCTCTAGTAGTAAGCTCAGGATGGTCTTCACCTTTTGCAGCTTTAGGATCTTCACCTTGAGCAGTAGATCCATCATCGTTAGATTGACCTTCAGGAGTTTTAGCTTCTTTATCTTGAACACTATCACCATTATCACCACTCTCAGAAGGACTTTTTTCTTCTTCTTCCTTTTCAGCTTCAGCAGCCATAACACAAGTATCAATAATCTTATAGATCTCTTTAGCTAAAAATAAAGCATCTTCAGTAGTCTTAACATCAGAAATATTACCAAGATCTAATTCATTCCAGATATCTCTCAAACCTTTAAGAGCAGATAAATCTCTATTCTTATTAGTAATATTGATAAGTCTGAACATATAAGAATCCCAGTCTTCAGTTCTATATTCAGTAGACTTAAGACCTTTATCGATAGCTTTCGAATGAAAGTACTTATCATACATTGAATCGTAGTAAGGTCTATAACCAGGAGCAGAAGTATAGATAAAGTTATCTATTCTTCTATCTTCTACAACATTCATGATATCTTTCACTCTACATTTTACATTCCAAGAATCAACACCTTCTCTCGCAAGATCTTTAACGTGAGATTCAAGATTACTCAACAATTTAAAATCAGATAATTTAATATGAGAACCTTCATGAAGAGCTAATCCAACAGTAGCATCGAAGTTATTATCTTTTACATTAGCAGAAATAGTAACTTTCTTACCATCAGTATAAGAATCATTACCTTCGAAACTTACAGGTATATTCTGACCAGTTACAATCTGAACAAAATTACCAACAGCTCTCAAAGTAGAAGCTAATTTTACGTAATCTTTACTTTCTGATTTCTTACCAGTTAGAACATCTTCGTTAGAGTTCCAATCTCCTATCCAAAAATTTGAGTGTGTTTTATACATATCTTATAGCGTTTTTATTTATAATATAAATATACGAACTATTTATCGTTCTAGCAACTATTTCCACAGTTATTTTTGATTTATTTTTGCTAGATTTAAACATTCTTATTATATCTTATTTATAACTAAATATAAGAACTATTATTCAATTAAGCAACTGTTTTTACAGTTATTTTTCTAAATAACCGCCATTTTCTTTAAATTCACGCTTACCTGCCCTTGTATTACATGGATTACCTACCTGTAAGTAATAGCAGTTCAAGCATAGTATTCTTAAGTTATCTAGCTTATGATTTGTCTTGTCACCATCTTGCCAGTCAAGCATTAAAGGTACAGTATAATCTGTCATTCTACGTTCATCGAATCCACAAGACTCACACTCTTCAGCTTTATATGCTTCTACAAACAATCTTTGTTTAAGTTTAGCAGGAGGATGATCAGGATGCTTTCCTTCTATGACCTCTTTAATAGGATATCTATTTTTATAACCTTTTCTAGACTTATGCTTTAATCCAACACCACGCTGATTTTTATGTACTTCAAATAGATTTTTATCACCATCAAAATATAGTTCAGCATACTTTTTATACGTTCTATAATCTACACCTAAGAATCTTGCAGCAGATCTATTAGATTGAGAATTTTCCATAGCATGTCGAATCTCACTCTCTAATATATTGAAGCTTCCACCTCTACCATCGCGTTTAAATTTATTTGCTGCCATCCTTATTTAGACTACCTATCGTATATTTACAACCACCTAGCTCTTCAGACCACTTCTTTGTCTCTTCAAGTGCTTGCTTATAACCTTTAATGATTCTTGCTTCAATTTTAGTATCATCTGAACTAATGTGTAGATTAATAATCCATTCATCTCTATTGTTTGGTATTAAATGTGTCTCTAAATACATATTTATCCTCGTATTATATAATTAATTTCGTAGTCGCCGAATGTTGTTGTTGTTGTCCAATATTGATCTTTATTCATCATGAATCTCCGTTTTTTTTGTTCTATATAATAGCATAACATATGTTAATGTAGATTTCTTAATACCATAATTGTATAATAGCTCTACCATACGCTTACAACTTGCAATATGATCATATGTTTTGCTCGATCTTATACATTCTATTACTTTATGTACTGCTCTGTTTTTAAGTGTCATTTTGTCTTTCATATTACAATATAAGAAAAAATATTTAGAATACCAACTAATTACTAGTTTGATTATGACTCATTATATTATTATCATTAAGTTCTTGACGTAACTTTTTTATCTGTGTATCTACATATTCTTTATTATCTGTTTCATCAATCCATTTCTCTTTTATTTCTTCTAGAGTATATGGGGTATTAAATTCTAATCCGGGAGGGCATGACATCTCTACCTGCTTATCAAAATCTATAACTTTTTCTTTTGGTTTTATTTTATTGAATGCTACATTAGCTGCTACCACTAGAGCAATTGCTAATGGATCAAATACAAATATAATTAATATCATAAACCAATTAACAATCTTATCCATCGACTGATCTGTCAACTCAGCCATATATTTTAATGGACCTAATTCTCTTGCCGCTTCATTATTTATCTGTTGAGACAATATTGCGAGATCTAATTTAGTAATTGAATCATTAACTGCTGCTAATTGAGTTTTACTTACTTTTAATTCATCTTGTAGCATGTTTCTTACTCTAGATGATGTAGTTGTTATTAATTGACCTGATTCTTTATCAACATATTGTATCATAGTAGGATTACTTAAACTCGTAGTGGTTGTGGTTATAATCTCTCTTAACTGGACACTTTGAGTTTCGAACCTTTCCTTTTTCTTTTGGATTAGTGATACTTCTTTCTCTAAAAACTCTGATTGTGTTGCTGTTTCTTGATAAGCACCTGATAAGAATCCATAAATACCACCTGATGTTATTGTAATAAGGGTAATTGTTGCAATTAGTAAATAAGCTCTCAATAATTTATTAATCTCAGACCAATATTGATATAGGAGTGATGCAATAACTAGTTTAGCTGCTTCTAGAGAGCCAGCCATAATTATAACCTCTGTACTAGCACCGGCAAATAATTTACTTAATCCAAATACAGAATAAAATGCTGCAGAAGCAGATACTGATAGAGCTGATAATGCTATTACACATGGAAATATATATTTTTTCATAGCTTACCATTTACGGCATGACCAGTATCCAGCAGATGTTTTAGGCTTTTGTTGATCACATTTATGTCTAGCTCTAAAAGATTTTCTAGCCCCTGGATTATCTTTTTTTATGTTCATACCCTTTTGACCAAAGTTTACTTTAACCACATTGCCTTTAGGATTTTTAACATAAACTTTAAATTTTTTCACATCACCTTGCATAGGTTTATTTAATTTAACTTTCCTACCTTGATATTCAGCTTCTTTAAATAATATAGGTTCAGAGTGCTCTACTATTTCAAGTCTTAATTTATTACTTCTAAATAGAACGCTTTCTTTTTTAGCTTTTTTATTAATTTCTTTACCAGCAGCTACAGCATCTTTATGTGCTTTAGAATTTTTATGAGCTGGTTTTTCACCTCTAGCTCTTTTAGCTCTTATATTATGCCAAAGGCCTTTACTCTGCTCGTTCATTATTTTCTCCCTGATTTCATATTAGCACACCAATGGTACATTTTTGCTTTTTCACCACTAGCATTTTTTGCTTTCGATCTTAAGTCAGTAACAGAGCCATTACAACTAGCTCCAGCACGTTTTACCCTTCCTGGTCTACTCTTACCTTTAACTTTACCATCCTTAAAATTCTCTTTTACTTTTTCATACCCTGAACCGTAAGGAGCAGCCTTCCCATCATGATCTTCTAAAGCATTCTCTTTAACACAATCAACCTCATTGCAACCACAATCACACTCATCACCTTCTGTCTTTCGATATCCAGCACTCTCTAATATGTCTTTTAGTTTAATCATGTTTACAATGCTCACATTCACATGTTTGATGTTCATGCTTTTCTCTTGTTACTATATTACCTTTAGTGTCTTTAATAATAATATCACTCTTACCTTTTACTAGTATATCATCAATATTTAAATCTGTAACATGACATTTACAATTGTCACATACTTCAGTTATAGTTTGAACTCCATTTTTGATTACTAATTTTATCATAATTGTGTATCAGGGTACCAGTCATCCCATTCATCGGCATCTTTCATTATACTATATCACCACTATTAATTAAGGTGTAAGTAAAGTTATTATTCCAAGTGTCTCTAGCAGTTTGACATATATCTAAAAAACAATGCCAATCATCGTTATGAGCAATAACCTGACATCCAGCTGACCATTTATCTATTTGTGTAGATTTCTTACCAGCTCTACCAGTTGCTCTATGTATATTGATACCAAATAATCCAGTTTGAGTATTATTTTCATCTAAATCATATTGATCATCACGATTATTATCTCTATATACAGTAACAGGGTTCTGTTGACCAAGTGCTAGATATTTACCAGCATGTAATCTTAATTTATGAGATTTAGGATATTGACCAGGCTTTAACATAGCTACACCTTCTTTTCTCATAATATTTTCTACCCAATGTGTTCCTGGATCTGTGGTGCAATCAAAACAATGGAATTGCCATTCACCATCAACTTTATATGAAATTGTAATCTTATCATCAAATCGATTTGTTACTTGTGTACCTGTTTCATCATTACGTACACCGACAATATTAACATTGTAGTCGCCTTTTTCAAACCATCTGTAATCTTTAGATTTTACTGCTTTCTCTATTTGTTCTCTTGTATACATTTATTATTTCCCTACTTACGGTTTGCAAATTTTTCCAAACCAGCTATCCCGAAGCAACCTAATACAACCATAACAAATGAGTTATATATTGCTTCGTTTATTACTAAATCACTACCAGCCCATCCCGTTATAACGTCTGCTAGCATTACTATTACCATTACAACAAATGCGCAAAATCCAATTATAGATTTTTCATTGTAATCGTTATTGTCTTTAAATATTTCTTTCCAGCTCATACTATCTCTTACATTTAGCATTATTGTTACAGTGTGTTACCCAATATGCCCATGCTGCAGCACCAGCTAGGAATATTAATCCCCACCAGCCATTAACACCAAATAAACACCCAGCACCTACTGCTAATAGATATCCACCATAACATTTACAATAGCATTTAATTTTATCAATTAACCCTGATTCTTCAGCATCTTTCCAAGCTTCAATAAGCTTTTCATCTACTTCGGTCTTATCAAGTAATTTATCTAATTTTGCTTTAACTTTTTCATCGATAGTTGTTTTAGCTAACAATTTATCTACTGTTTTCTTTAATTTACTCATATTTTCTCCTTAGAATGAATTCATTTTAGTTTCATCAATAATTTCTTGTACATCTTCTTGTGTTGCCTTCATAGCAAACGATATATCAGCTTGGAATCTCTTTACCTCTTCACCATCACTGAATACAATTATAGTAGGTACAACTACTATTTCATATTTATTTTGTGCTTTTGTATCTGTAGCAATATCACAAAATTTAATCTTACATTCATCCAAATCATTAACCCATTTAACATCAGCTGCTGAATTCCACCCTGCATTAAAGTGTACAACAGTTATTTCACTTCCTATTTTTAGAGTTTGTGCTGATAATAGTATTGGTAATGTAAGTAATAATAATATTAATATCTTTTTCATAACTTAATCTCCTATCTGAGCTTATCTATTTTTTCTTCGATTCTGTCTAAATCTTCTTTTAATTCTTCAACATCATCTGCTGTATTTTCAATTGTTAGACGTATATTTTTATCTTTCATGTCAAATTCCATTCTAGTTACATCAGGTGGCAATGGTTCTGGAAGCTCTTTAGCTTCTTGTATATCTGCCTGTAAAGCAAACCACATCCCTACAACAGTTGCTATTGCAAATGCTATACCTATTAATGTTTTAATACTAACATTAAATCCTGTGTCTTCGTTTAATTCCTTTGCCATGATATTCTCCTAAAATATTACGTAGTTGACTCCTACGCTGAAATCGTGCCAGTTACGATTCCAATACTTATTATACTTACCTTCTATAAATACACCTAAACTCTTATTAAATTTATAACCAAATATTAATCCACCTGAGTAATCTAACCATTGACCATTATTGTATGAGTGATAAGAATAATCACCACCTGAATCAATATGATATGGCATTAAATTACCCCATGAATGTACCCAAAATGTTTTTGTATAGTGATAGAAGTCAACCCCAACAACAACTGAATATTGTATTGTTTGATCTAATTGATCTCTTTTCTTTTCGGTATAATTAGCTAGTACTTGTGGAATAATAACACCTTCCCATATCTCCGTACTAGTTGCTACTTCATTACCGGCTGGATTAAAATATGTTTCACCACCTTGACCATCAAATTGAACAGAGTACCCTTCCTGTATTGCTAAATCTGTGTAGTGTAAATTACCATTTGATAACATCCACTCTTCTAATGGGTCATAACCATACGGCTCTGATAATCTTTGTGCAGCCCCTATATTTACAGATAATTTCTTACCTAATTTATGTCTATATCTCTGTGATGCTTCAAAGTATTGTATATCAGCAAAACCATCTTGCATATATTCTACCTTTGCAATCCAGCGATTAGCTACGTAACGAAGAAAATGATGTTGATTTAGAAAATTAGTACCTTGCTGTCTAGTATAATCAGCTTCAAATAAGAATTCAAAGCCTGTAAGTTTACCGATTGTGGCAGCATCAGAGTATGATTTCTCAGTACCATCATAAAAAACATTCGCTCTATTTTCATATCCTAACCTCGCTATCTTCCTTACACCAAAAGTTATTGAATAATCAAAAGGTGTTTCAATTGTATTAGTCTGTAAACCATTTGTAATTGAAAACACATCTACATCTGAAATAGAATTACCACCGTTTATAGCACCATAGAATGTAGAGTATTTAAAAAACTTCTTTACATTTGCTTTAGTTTTATTTACCTTTTTAGTAGGTGCTGTACCAAACTTTGGTTGTTGTGCATGTGCACAGCTTGATAATAACATAAAAAATGTTAAAAATACTAAACCTACGAAAGCTACTACCTTTCTATGACAGCTTTCTTTATATTGATCTGGAGTTCTTTCTTTTATTTTCATTGCTTAATCACCCTCTTATTAAATCTTATGTTATCATATATAATTATCATATTATACACTCCAGCATTGTATTCTGACAAATCAATTCTTGTTTCTTTTGTATTTATAAGCATTCTACCTGCCATATCCCAGACTTGTATATCAATATCTAACCGTGTATCTATATTAAATATACCTCCTGATGGATTTGGATAGATAACAATTGTTGTACCTTGTAGTTCTTCAACATCAACCGGCCATCCATTTTCACAGTAATTATACATCGACTGACATGAAGCATCCCAATCTTGTGTACAACAATAAGAATCAACATCGATTACCCAAGCGTAACAACCATCATTTAACCAATAAGGTTCACCTGGTCCTCCATAACATCCTGCATCATATAAACATGCTGTAGAATCTGATACATTTGCTAGTGGGTCATAATTATATGCTCCTACATCTGTACATCCTATCACTATATCAATACATGAACCATCGTCAAAACAAGCATCTGGATCATAATTTAATGACCAATCTTGAGTACATCCTGCTATATAACAACATGAATTATCTAATGTGTTTGCTAATGGATTGAAGTTTAATGATGTATTATCAGTACAACCATATACGAATGGTTCACATGTTCCATTATCAGTATTAGCTAAAGGATCGTAATTAAATTGTGTTGAATCTGTACAACCATACATAAAAGGAATGCAGTTTCCATTATCAGTATTAGCTAATGGATCGTAATTCCACATTGTCACATCCATACATCCAATTATTACTTGTATGCATGAATTATCATCAACATTTGCTAGTGGGTCATAATTAAATGCTGTTGGGTCAGTACAACCTAATACTGGATATATACATCCATTATTAACTGTTGCAGTTGAATCATAATTTAGAGCTGCTGTGTCTGTACAACCTATATAATAACATGAACCATCATCAGTATTTGCAGATGTATTGTAATTATCTGCTATTGTGTCAGTACATCCTGTAATAATTGATACACAACTATTATCGTCTACGTTAGCTAATGGATTGTAATTAAATGCTAGGTCATTAGTACAACCTAATATCTCAGGAATACAATTACCATCATCAGTATTTGCTTCAGGGTTATAATTAAATGCTGTTGAATCCATACAACCCAATACTGTTGGTATGCAATATGTTCCACAAAATGGTATTGCTGTATATTTTGTAAAGAATGGAGAACCGAACCCTTGAAGTGCTCCTTGCCCATTATTTGCAAATGGATTTTGTCCTTCATACATTAGTTCAACACCATTGGCATTTGTCAACTTAAATGAATTGTGCCATGTTTGGAATTGTACTTCTTGTGGTGGTTGTTGTGGTCCACCAACTTCAAAATAGAATACTTCTACTGGTACTCCTGGATCTAGTATTATATTCCATGTATTTTGATAGTTTCCCGGACCCAATGTATATGTTCCTAAGTCTATACCATTTTGATATACACCTATGTAAGAATTACCCCAGCCATCACCTCCTGCATCGCCAATCCATAATTCATAGTTACAATCTGGTATTAAGTCCATCATTGTAGCATTAGGATCATAATTAAATGCTCCAGGATTAGTACATCCATAAACGTGTAAATTAGTACAAGAGCCATCATCATTATTTGCTGATGGATTAAATTCTTGATAGTCATCATCTGTACATCCATCTATTGTTGGAATTGTGGGACATGGTGTTGCAACTTGTGCTCCTGAATATAAAGTACTTCCAAATCCAGGATTGTCCATATACCAAATAGTATCTCCTGAACAATCATAAATAACAATTGAACCATCCATTGTTCCACCGGATGTAGAACCTGCCATACCATCACCAAATTGATCATTAACTATTAATTCAAAACCTGAATTTTGATCTATACAGAAGTTGTATGTATATGTTTGTCCTATATCATTAAAGTCATATTCTCCTACAAGTACTGAATCAATAACTCCTAAGCTATTCATTAACCAAGATGTTTCTCCCGGCCAATTATCTAATGTAATTTCCATTGTTATTTGGTATTCAGTTGTTGTATCACATACAGTTCCTGCACATGAACCATCATCATTTGTTGCCCATGGATTATAAGATACTTGAGTTGGATCTGTACAACCATCAATACATGGAGTAGGAGTATAAGTAATAGTATCTGACATAGTACCATCTGCAAACTCTACTTGTAAATAATGTTCGACTGACCAATTAGGTGGCATCTGACCATTTCCAGCATTAACTGCAAAATTAGTTGCATCTGGTCCTACACCGTATTGATATGGCCCAACACCTTCAGCATTTGTATACCATACCTTAACTGTTTCACAAGAAGGATTATAATCTTCTGTAGTCCATTCAAATACAATTAAGGCCTGTCCTCCTGGATAACAATTTTGATATGCATTAGACGACAAAATCCCACCACAGGCAGGATATGTACAACTACCATCATCTGCAGTTGCTAGTGAGTCATAATTTAATGCATTTGTATCTATACATCCGAATACATCTGGTGCAGGTGGTGCACAAGGTGCAATCGTTAATGTATCTATATATGAAAACCCAAAATCACCAGCTACATATAATAATGTATCTTGACAATCATTTTGAATTAAGAACCATCCATCAGTACCACCCCATTGTGATGCAGCTAATCCATCACCATATTGATCAAATATTGATACAACAATATCCCCACCTACAGGAATAATTGTATCATATAAGAAATTAGCTTCAGTTATTGAATCATTTCCTATAATAATAGGTGAACCTCCTGGAGGTGTAATTTGCCAGGATGTTTCTGAAGGATAATCATCTGTTAGTAATTGTATATTTATCCAGCTGTTTTGTGCTAATAGCACTGTTGGCAGCAATGCCAATACTAATAATAACTTTCTCATAATTGTACACCGAAATTAAATATTAAAAACTTAAACTCTCTTCCTGGATTGTAATATAACTCTAAAACTGTTATACGACCAAACCTTATTGTTGCTTCAAATTTATCTTTCTTGTTACCTTTCTTCCAACTATTTATCCAATTCATCTTTTTTCTCCGTAAAAACTTTTTTTGTGCCACCTTCGTAGACATAAGCGTGACCTTCATTAATTAACCTATCATTTATACTAAATTGATTGCCTTCAGCATCTTGTATAAAGATTTCTCCAAGTACTCTACCATACTTACCTACACCGTAGGATTTTAATCTAAAATAACCAGCTTTTACTGATACCTTTTCTAATAATTCTTTGTTCCTAGCTTTAGCTGCTAGTCCCATTTTCTTTTCTGCAAGGTCTCGGGTTCTACTTTCCCAAGTATCTATACCTTTGTATCTGATTCTTTTCTTGACCCAAATATCAAAACCTACATCAATAAGAGCATCGATAGTATCACCATCTACAACTCTTTCAAGTTTACCTCTGTATATATACTTGTCCAATTATCTACCTCGTAGCTTTTTCATAGCATACTCTGCAGCTTTAGTTAAGCTTGCATGAATATCTTCTACTAATTCTTCACCACTAGCGTCCATCGCCATATCAACAAATTCCATAAGATCTTTCTCAATAGTTCTTTGATCTGGCCATTTTTGCGCTATGTTAGACTTCAAACCTTCATTAATAGGCTTTTTAGTAAACTTATCTTGCCATTCTTTCATATTAAAGTTTTTCATAATTATCTCTCCTATTAAAATGCAGCTCGCCTGATTCTATCCATTACAAATTCTAGAATTTCATCGTTTTCAAAACCTTCATCATACAAATCTTTCTGTATCACCTTTGCAGCAACTATCATTTGCTTCATCGCTTTCATGTTATGAAGTCCATCCATTCTTTGAGCAGCCTGTCTACTTAATCTTTCAGTAACAGCTTCTCTTTTTGGTTTATGCTTCGCAGATAATTCTTTCCACTCTTTTTTACCAACTGGTGATAAGTATCTTTCAATGCCCATTACATCTGCAGGTGCAATCACTGAATGAAT
>MDTC01012258.1_pt1 | contig 19621 bp, 22 predicted proteins | sample 811181 | NCBI WGS metagenome assembly MDTC01 (sample SAMN05326644, study PRJNA326480) | marine metagenome | isolation source: seawater | place: Pacific Ocean: North | collected 2011 | reverse complement strand
CGATGCGCCGATCTTCGAAAACTCGTGGCAAACCAGGAGGGGAACTGATTGGCAAAGCGAACACAGAAAGCAGGTGCAACAGCACGATTTGGAGCTCGATACGGTGTATCCGTACGTCGTAATGCAGGGACTGCCCTGGCAAAGAAATCAGCAAAGTACACATGTCCGGTCTGCCAATACCGCAAAGTTACTCGCCAATCTGTAGGCATCTGGTCCTGCAGCAAGTGTAACCACACCTTTGCAGGTGGGGCTTGGGAACCTTTCACTCGTGCTTCCGACACCAACAATCGAATACTTCGTAGATCTGTCGAAGGTGCAACAACTGCTGACATGGCATTCATCGCTCAACAAGCCGCTTTGGACTACGAGCGTGCTCTTGCAGCCGGTGAAATTTCTGCCGAAGAAGAATGAGCACCCATACGTGGAGTGTTGAATATGTCTTGGTCACTGACCCTTTCAGTTCAATCTAACTCACGTCAAAGTACCAAGGCTCTTGCAGATTCTCTTGCAACCGATGAAATGGTCATCTGGGCTAGTTCTAAAAATCACTTTTCATTTCAACTCAATGAAGAGAAAGCAAAGGATTTACGAGCAATGTGGAACACTCGGATGCGTGGATTAATCGCAGTTGACTCACTTCTATCTTCGCTCGTTGATGAGTCCGAGGGTTCATCTACCAACACGCAATGAGAAGATTAGGTGAGAGTATGGAGAACATGGAACAATTGCAGATGGTGGTCAACGAAGTTCAATCCGCACGCCAGCAATTAGCGAACTTGCGTGCACAAGTTTTGGAACTTGAGACAACCGTTGAATCGGTTAAAAGTCAACCTAAAGATATGGCATTGCATCAGCAAATGGGAGGTGTAATGGTGGAGGTTGCAGACCGTGAAGCCTTAGTTACTGAACTTGAGGAGACTCTTGCTTCACTTCGAGAGCATCTTAGTAGATTTACTGAGAGAGAGGCTGAGTTGATGTCAACTTATGAACAGCTAAAAAACATGCTCGCGGGGTCTGAGAACGCATGAGTTCGGCAGACAAAACCCACGAATTGCAAACTTTTGACGAGTGGTTGAAAGTTGCATGTAGCAATGGAGCAGTCCCCGTAGTCACTGGAAAAAACGGTGATATGGATACGATTGGCTCTGCCGTAGCACTTTCTGCTGCTCATCCCAACATGATGGCTTGTGGGCTGCACCTTGGACGTACAGCCAAACGGATGGTAGAATCACTCAAAGCTCCATTTCGAAAATTATCAGAGCATCAAACAGTTTGGCCAAAAAATCTCGGTGGTATTGTCGTAGTCGATGCTGCTGCCGAAGGTCAAATTGGAGTTACATTACCTGATGATGTTCCAATTTGTATCTTGGATCACCATTCAACATGTGACTGGAAACTTGGAGAAAAGGATTTACTTCTCCAATGGGATGTTCGAGCGACGACTCAAATCATTGATGCATACCTTCTGCAATACGCACCATCCAGTAGAACACCTGTTGTTCGAAAGATGCTTTTAGCAGGCTTATTAACGGACACTGCACGATTCCGTCACGCCGACAGAGGTGCCTTCCAAACCGCAGTAAATCTTCTGCAGGATGATGATATTGACTATGCCTCGTTTCTTGAAACTGTCGAGACAGATTCGACATCACCCAGTGAACGAGGTAGTTTGCTCCGTGGATTGGAGAGAGCAAAATCTACAGATTCCGGCCCATGGAATATCGTGCATACCTATTCTGGAACGCTTGAAGGGCGACTTGCAAGTCTCCTGATTGGCACTGGTGCTGAGATATCTTTGGTCAGCCGTTTTCGTGATGGTGTGACAAGAATGACTGCACGTGCCTCACGGAGAACCACACAAGATGGTATTCACCTCGGTCAAATCATGGAGAAAATCGCAGAACAGATTGGTGGCGAAGGTGGTGGTCATGATGGCGCTGCAGGATGGAGTGGTCAAACAGACAGAATCGCCGCTGAATCTTCATTTATTGCTCAGGTTGCCCAGATACCGAGGAGTGTTCATTGATGGCCGAAATTGAATTACCTCAGGCACCGGGATATTTCATATCCAGGTGGCGTGAAAACGGCCCAGTTGATATTGAAACACTCACTCAATGGCGTGATGAAATGAACTGGAACACATGGTTGCCCCTTGCCGAGGCAGCCATGTATCTTGATGCAGCAGAACTTCTAGCAATTCTTGAAACTGTTCTCAGCCCAGCTGAAACAGCAACACTAGGACTCGTTCGTCGTCGAATGTTAGGTGATACACGCCTCCAGCAAAGTATTGAACAAGCCTTGGAAATCGCTCGACATCCTGATACTCGGGATTTAGCGCTTGAAGGGCGCTTGCGTATGGAACTCGGTTTGGCAAAATACGAACTGGGAGATGTTGAAGGTGCCAAAGAAGATTTGACGTGGGCCGAGACACGACTGAAGTCTGTGGCCCTAGCAACTCGTGACCATGATTTGTCACTGATCAATAAAGCAGCATTACATACTGCGTGTGGTGAACCAGTAATGGCACTGGCAGTTTATTCAGATATTCCTCGAAACGGTAACCATGCTGACGAGACGATTGCCTTGTCCCGATTAGGGGCGAGTCGGATTTGTGCATCTATGGGCCATGATTTTGATGCGGCCCGACACGCTTGGAACGCACATGGTCATGCAATTAAGGCAAACCAAATTGGCATGGCTATCGAAGGAGGAGCGCTGTTTCTTGACTTTGCTAGCCCGCATGTTGACGAATCCGCTGAAAAAATGCACGTTCAAATTGAACAATCGCAACCACGGCAGGCTGGAGAAGAGGCTCGAGTTCTCAAAGTACACCCAAGCGATATTAATCGAGTCTTTGAATGGTGCTGCTCTAATCTACCCGAAGAAAATTCTGGCTATGAACGTCCTGACCTTCGCGCCATGGTAAGTCTCGCATCAAGGTTTGACAAATTGGATTTATTCAAGGACCTCATTGAAGACCCAGATTCTATAGAAGATTCGATGCTAGCAGCAATTATTCAGAATTTGGTTGATGATCAACATTTGAAAGGACTTTGGGATATCCGACTTGCTACACTCACGAAACTCTAACCTCGTTGCTGAACAATCGAGAAAGATCTTCGAATTCTTCAACAGTCCATTCCTTCAAAAGAGGTATTTGATTCCACCACTTGACAAGTTGAACTTTGTCGTCATTGACCTGCCATGAAGACGTTACGGTTTCTTCAACGACGACATGTGCAACCCAACCTTTCGGATAATAATCGGTGTTCCAAGAAACGATTGTGCCGATGAGTCCGGTTTCTTCTTTCAGTTCACGCAAGAGAGCCTGCTCTGGTGATTCCCCCTCCTCAAGGTGTCCACCCGGTATTTCCCATCCACGTGTTGGGTGTTCAACAAAAACCACGCGACCTCCCTGCCCAAGAGTTAGATTGCTCTCGTTTTTGGTAGTAACCCATGCTAGAACAAAGACTGGTGAAACTGAACTCATCACACCACCTCAAAACGCATTCTTTGCCTTTGCAACCCATTCTTCTGCCCATTCTTCACCTTGCGAAACTAATCGGCGGGCAAGGAAAAATGCCTCTGAAGAATCGCCTGAATCCATCAGCGTCTGGAGACGAGCTAAGTCTTGATTCACGTTTTCTTCAATAGAAATTGGCTCGTTTACTGGAGCAGTCTCTGAAGTCTTTGAAATGCGTTGTGAAAGTGCCAGCATCTGCTGTAGAAAATGTTCGCGCTTTTCCACCGTTGGAACTGTCCATGGCTTTTCTTCATGGCCAAGCATTCTACCGGTAATTCGTTCAAGAAAAGCGTCACGTGTGTCTAAGTGAGGTTGCAAATGCTGAACATGGTCATAGCACGACCAGGCTTCATCCATTTCTTCTCGACGCTCATGCAAACGGCCAAGCTCCATCCAGAGTTCGTGATTGTTCGGCCTGTGGGCGAGTAAATGTCGTGCAAGTTCAATGAAGAGGTTTTCATGACCACCTGAACGAATACGTTCAAGTCGACGAGCATAGACAATGTTTGCTCTCTGGTCACTAAAGTCCAGTCGCTTACAACGATGGGCAAAATCATTCAATTCAGTTTCAATGTTTGCTGAACTTGAAAACAAACTCCACCATGAATCAGGGTCAAGAGGGTCTTTGGCAAAAGCTGCCTCTAACAGTTCAAGACCGACGAGTAGAAAATCAATTTCTTTCAATTGTTCAATCTGTTCACCATCTCGCCCTAAGACAATGAACACATCTTCGAGTACTGAACAAAGACCGTCTCCATCTTGGTTGACGACTTTGATATCTGCAAGACATCGCCAATTTCGTTCATCAGTGAAATCATGAAGCAATGCCTGGCGAGCGTTTTGTTCAGCCCATGACATGTTTTCATCAAATCGCTCGGAATCTTTCGTTGCAAGACGAGCAAATTTTTGAGCCTGGGTTCGATATCGGTTCCCTAAGTTTCGACGAGGATGTTGCCATAACTCAGCATTCCCTTCAGCCATGAAATTCACTCACCAATACCATGAAATTCTTACTCATTGAACCGACATAAATCCATCATGGTCCACACCCCAAGGCAAGGTAGCATCAAAGCCAACCTTCGCAGTTAAACCATCGGAATCTCGTGATGGGTCCAAAGAACTTCCTTTTTGATTTGAAAGCATCACTGTGTCTTTATCAGGTTGCCAACGAGTCACCATTGCCCATTCGACCCGAACTGGGTCGCTGATATCGATGTCTTCGTCCACCACAGTGACCATCTTCATGCTTTTGTGTCCGGCCAAAGCCGCATGAATTGCTTTCAATGCGTCATCTGGATTGACCTTTCGGATCTTAACAACCGCCGCAAGCCAGCCACACCCTCCCTCGGTCATATGTACATCGAGACATTCACAGACTTCACTGACCGCTGACTTGATTGTTGGAGCTCGTGGTAGGCCCATCAATGTCTTATGCTCTGCTTCACCAGGAATCAGTGCGTGGAAGATGGGGTTGTTGCGGTGGATGACACCATCCACTTCGATGACCGGTTCTTGACGAACATCATCAACAGTACCTGTGATGTCAACATAAGGACCCTCATCGTCATCTTCACCAGTAATACGCCCCCAAAGAACATATTCTGCATCTGCGGGAACCTCCACTCCATTTGGCATTCGTGTCAAACGTAGGGGCTTGCCATACAGTTTCTCATGGAGAGCAGCAGCAATGGTGAGCTCATCGATGTTGTCATCAAAAGACATTGCTGCAGCCAACAAAACCACTGGGTCTGGAGCATTGACAATTGCGATGTTGACTTCACGCCCTTCCTTTCGAGCATTCATTGTCATGGTGCGCAGATGACGAGGAACTAAACGGACCACAAGATGGTTTTTATCACGTACAAATTGGCGATGGAATGACATGTTTCGAACACCGTTGTCCTCGGCAATAATAACACTTGCAGAAGAGTAGCGCCCTCTGTCTTGGGGCCAGTGATGTGGAATGGGCAACTGAGTAATATCAACGCTGTCTTGACCATTTTCAAAACATTCAGCTTCCGAATTTTCAACGATAACAGGTTCGCTGGGATGACCCATTGCCCAACCTAGCGTGTCGATGTACTGTTCGGGAGTGATACCGATTGATTCGCAAAGTCGATCTCGAGTGAGGATGTTAACCGCAGCACGATGGCCTGGAGATTCGGTAATGTTACTGAATAAAGTCAAGTCATGATTGCTCGCTCGAGAGTGTTCCCACAGACCATGAATGAGACTGGTTGGTGCTGCTTCTTCGCTGGCTGCGCCGAGGTGGTCCCTGAATGCCATGCTTGGCCGACTTAGACACATGGCTTGAACCTTGTTTCTCTCTCTGCACCAAAAATCACTCGTTTTAGCATGTATTTACACGAACGACAAATAATCGATAGAGATTTTTCAAGGTTTCAGATTTGTCATTCACATTGGCTTTGAGGGTCGTTGTTAAATAGGGGCTTCAAGTCGGCAAAATGCTTCAATGAGGTGATTATGATGGGTAGAGGACTCTTCGCAGGTGCAAAGATGGCTAAGGACCGCCAAAAGTTTCGATGGTCAGACCGCCGATACAAGAAGCGTATGCTCAAATCTCGAGCAAAGCACGACCCTCTTGCTGGGTCGACTCAAGCGAAGGGTATCGTCATCGAAAAAGTCGGTATCGAAGCGAAACAGCCTAACTCCGGAATCCGTAAGGCTGTGAAAATTTCACTCATCAAAAACGGTAACAAACTCACTGCATTCGCTCCTGGTGACGGAGCAATCAACTTCATCGACGAACACGATGAAGTCATGGTCGAAGGTATCGGTGGACGCATGGGTCGTTCATACGGTGACATCCCCGGTGTCCGTTACAAGGTCATCCAAGTCAACGGCGTTTCACTTGATGAAATGGTCCGAGGTCGTAAGGAGAAGCCAATTCGCTGAGGTGTTATTATGTCTGAGACTGAAGTAGTTATCGAAGAAGAAGAGGAAGTTATTATCGAAGAAGTCCGACCTATTGCGGGAATCGGAACTCTTGTTTTTGGGAAGTGGGACGCATCTGCTATCACTTGCAAAGATCCAGGACTTTCTCCGTACATCAATCTCACAACCGTCGGTGTACCTCACACGGGTGGACGCCACGCTAACGCTTGGTTTGGTAAAGCAAAGTTGTCCGTTGTAGAACGTTACATCAACAAACTCATGCGAACTGGACCTTACACCGGTAAGAAAATGGGAGCAATGAAAGCATTTGAAACTGCATTAGATACAATCGCTGAAAAATCAGGAGACAATCCTCTCCAAGTGTTCGTTGATGCAATTTGTAACGGCGCTCCTATGGAAGAAATTACCCGAATTAAATTCGGTGCTGTGTCTCAACCAAAAGCTGTTGATTCATCACCTTCCCGACGCCTCGATGTCGCTCTTCGCAACTTAGCAAAGGGTGCACAACAAGGAACACACAAGTCAAAGCGAACCTTGACCAGTTGTATCATTAATGAGCTCATGAAGGCTGCTGCAGATGATGCAACATCATTCGCAGTTGGCAAGAAAGAAGAACTTGAACGAATCGCAGCATCTGCTCGATGATTCTTGGCCCGTAAACTGCGTAACTTTCTACGCATCCTTAGCCGTCACAGTGAGTTGTTTCCTTACCTCCTTTGCGAGTCACTTAAGAACCCCTTTCCGGTGGCCGAGATTGACGAGAAGTCATAGGTGATTCCATGGGCCGAAAGGAAGATAACATTAACAAAGCAACCGAAGTAATGCACATTTTACCTCAAATACGTAATTTGTGTATTGCAGCACACATAGACCACGGAAAAACCACACTTTCTGACAACCTGATTGCCGGTGCTGGAATGATGTCATCTGACCTTGCCGGTGCGGCACGTGTTTTGGATTTCGACGAGCAGGAATCTGCTCGAGGTATTACCATCAACGCTGCGTCTGCTTCAATGGTTCACGGCGTGGATGGAACAGACTATCTCATCAACCTCATCGACACACCTGGTCACGTCGACTTCGGTGGCGACGTTACTCGTGCAATGCGAGCAGTAGACGGTTGTTTCATTCTGGCTTGCGCTGTCGAAGGCCCAATGCCACAGACCGAAACAGTTGTCCGTCAAGCGTTGAAAGAAAAGGTGAAGCCAGTTCTTTTCATCAACAAAGTCGATCGACTCATCAATGAGTTGCAAGTAACTCCTGAAGACATGATGGCTCGTTTTACAGAGACCATCAAGAAAGTCAACCGGCTCATCAAACAATTCGCTCCAGAGGAATTCAAAAAGAGTTGGCAAGTTTCTGTCGCTGATGGAACAGTTGCATTTGGTTCAGCTTACCACAATTGGGGAATTACTGTACCTTACATGGCCAAGTCAAAGATTTCATTTACTGAAATTTTCGAGTACTGTAACAACGAAGACCAAAAAACACTTGCAGAAAAAGCACCTGTTCACGAAGTTCTTCTTGACATGGCAGTTTCGAAACTTCCTGGACCTGTTGAAGCACAACCGTATCGTATCCCGAATATCTGGACCGGCGACCTTGATTCAGCAATTGGAAAAGCAATGGTAAATTGCGACCCTGATGCTGAACTGGCGATGATGATTACGAAAATCTGGATGGACCCGCACGCTGGAGAAGTCGCTGTAGGACGTATTTACTCCGGCGCTATTGCCCAAGGTGAATCTGTCTTTGCTATCGGTGCAGCCAAACCTGAACGCGTTCAACAAGTGAGCATGATGGTTGGTGGTGACAGAATTACAGTTCCGAAGGTTGTTGCAGGCAACATTGCTGCACTGACCGGTATTCGTTCAGCTGCTGCTGGTGTAACACTTTCACGCGACAAAGATTTCACTCCTTTCGAAGCCATTCGGCACTACTCTGACCCGGTTGTTACGGTTGCAGTCGAGCCAAAGAGCATGAAGGACCTTCCAAAGTTCATCGATGCTCTGCGTTCTCTTGCCAAGTCAGATGCTTCACTACAAGTGACTACAAACCAAGAAACTGGAGAAGCATTACTCGCTGGAATGGGCGAATTGCACCTTGAAATTACTGTTTACAGAATTGAGGAGGAACAAAACATCAAGGTGAGTGTCAGCCCACCTATTGTTGTTTATCGTGAAGGTATCCAGGGAAGCAACCGTGGAAACTCCTTTGAAGGCAAGTCTCCAAACCGACACAACCGTTTCTTCTTCGAAATTGAAGCACTCTCTCCTGAAGTGGTCACAGCACTACGTGCAGGTGACCTCGGCTCGGGAACAGTCCGACCAAATGATGCAAAGGAAGTAGGCCGTAAATTTGGAGAACTTGGAATGGACAAGGACTTGATGCGTAAGATCTATGCCATCAACGGTTCAAACGTTTTGGTTAACGACACAAAGGGTATTCAAGGACTACACGAAACTCGTGAATTGATTATCGAAGCCTTCAACGGTGTATGTTCCAAAGGCCCAATTGCAGACGAACCGGTCCAAGGAATGTTTGTTCGTCTCGTTGACGCCAAACTCCACGAGGATGCAATTCACCGTGGACCTGCCCAAACTATCCCTGCGGTACGAAACGGTATCAAAGGTGCAATGATGAGAGCAAGGACAGTACTTCTCGAACCCATGCAAAAAGCCTTCGTTTCAGTTCCTAACGACTGGCTAGGACAAGTTACTCGTGAAGTTACCAACCGACGCGGAATCATCGAAGATATGCCATCAGAAGGTGAAGTTACTACCGTTGTCGGAGTTCTACCAATCGCAGAGACTTTCGGTTTCTCTAACGATATTCGAGCAGCATCCCAAGGACGTGCAGTATGGAATACTGAAAACCTTGGATTTGAACAGTTACCTCCACAATTGTTTGACAAAGTCGTCGCACAAATCCGTACTCGAAAAGGACTCAAACCAGAGCCTTACCCAGAGTCGTATTACTCAGAGTGAGGAAAATGCCAGGCTCAATTGTGGGCTTGTTTGCTGCTCCAAAAGGGGGCGTTCCAAAACCGTTGGTACATCAACTGGAGATCACAACTGAAGGATGCGTAGGAGATTTACAACGCGATAAAAAACATCACGGAGGTCCGGATAAGGCCGTGTGTTTATTCAGTAGTGAAGTTCTTTCACAACTTCAAACAGCGGGACATCCAATATTTCCTGGCTCAGTTGGTGAGAATGTTCTCGTGAGTGATGTTGATTGGAATTTAGTGGGCGTTGGAACTCAATTCCGTTTTGAAGAAGTAGTACTCGAAATAACTTCAGATGCACCACCATGCAAAACGATTCGAGAATCCTTTACTGATGGAAGATTCAAGTCAATTTCAGTAAAAGTCGCTCCGCACTTATCCCGTTGGTATGCACGCGTCATCATAGAGGGTTGCGTACGAATGAACGAGTTCGTTGAAATCAACTGATTCTCTTAAGTTGGAAGTCAGTGAGTTCACGCAAGGCTTTCATCGATGGACCTTGAGGTATCCGGTCAAGACAAGCATGGGCTTTGGCATGATATTCCTCTGCCCTTTGTTTCGCATAATCGATGGAGCCAAGATTGCCCAAAGCCTTCAATGCAGCATCAACTGCTTCGGGAGGTGCCGAATCACCCTTTCCAAGTGCAGCTAGAAGAATGTCTTTGTCAGGACTATCTGGCTGTGAAAGAGCATGAATCACCATGAGTGTACGCTTACCTTGTGCAACATCAGAACCTGCAGGCTTTCCAAGTACATCTGAGTCTGAAAGTACATCAATTAAATCATCCATAAGTTGGAAGCAGAGTCCAACCGCCAAACCCCAATCGGCCATACATTCGATGGTCTCTTGGTCTGCACCAGCCATTCTCGCCCCTATTTCAGCACATGTAAGGAACATTACTGCTGTTTTACCTTCAATCATTTCGATATAATCTTCCTCGGAAACTGCAAGTTCCTCTTCAAATTCAATATCCATCTGCTGTCCTTCACTTACCCGTCGGACCATCCATGCAATCCTGTTTACGAGGGGAGCAACATCATCCGGTTCCAATCCTTCAGCCTGTACCAGTCGCTCGAAAGCAATAGCAAGCATCGCATCTCCAGCATTGATGGCTGTTGGCAAATCGAATTCAATGTGAACCGCATTCCTGCCTCGTCGAACATCATCATCGTCCATAATGTCATCATGGACCAAGGTAAAGTTATGCACCGTTTCAATCGCAGCACCAACATCAAGCATTCCAGAATGTGAGTCCCCGACTGCCTTAGCTACCAGCCAAGGGAGTGTTGCCCGCAATCGCTTGCCCCCACCGTGAATGAGGTGAGTCATCGCTGAAGCAAGACGATGATGGCGAGACGCCATTAGACTCGACATGATTCGCTGTTCAACAAGTGGCTTGACTTCAAGAACCGAAACATTGAGACCAGCACCTTCTGCTTCAGGCAACATGTGAGTTACATCTCCCATGTCATGAATCATATCATCTGAAAGTGACTCAAGTGCATCTGCATCACCAATAGCAGCCCACCATTCTTCCGTCATTATTCGAGCAGCAATACACCGGAACCATGGAGCAATCGAACCATTGTCCGACTCCTCATCAATCAACAAAGATTCGAGTTCGTCAAAGGAAACCCAGGAAATTTCACTCACTTCGTTCGGGTTCGGGGTGATTTCAAGGTCTTTTTGAATCATCAAGATGTGATCGACTTCGCGCTCAATCCATGTTTCATTCATCCGAGCGGAGTACCTCATTTTGGTCATGAACGTGAAATCATCTGGTGAAAGCTGTGAAGGGTCAACTCCCAATTCTTGCTCCAACTTACGAATTGCAGCCAATTTTACTCCAAGAGCACCATCTTCTATCAATTCAGATTCACTGTGCAAAGGGTGCGAACAGCATGAATTTGCCCATACTCCGGGGAAAGTAACTTTGTCCATCGCACGACGTTGAAGCAACAGTCTGTTTTCAGAATCAAACAATAAAACACTGAATGCTCGATGGAAGGCACCCTCATTTTGGTGTGCAGCAATTTTTGAAATTGGCCCAAGAACCTCGTCATGTTCACTTACAGAGATTATTGCCTCAGACATGAGTTTAGACTGGATGGCATTGGCTCCAAGAGATGAGAGCAATTCCTTTTCAGATGTTGAAAGTTCAATGCTTGGAACATCTCCAATCTCATACCCAGACATAGTGACCCCAGTACATTCGATTCGCGGTCGCTACATGAAGAGTTCTGCGTATGATACTGAAGGGTGACCATGAGGAAAAAAGCCCAACTCCCTCGCAGTTCACTGTTTATGAGTTACAATCGTTCCACGAACAGGTTTTCCAACAAGCGCTCCCAGAACACGTTCCTGAACACCTCCATTTACCATGAGAACCTGTATACCTTGCTCAGCAACATACGCTCCTCGAGCAGCTTTTAGACCAATACCTCCGGTAACATCAATATCAGAGTAATGAGTTCCTTCAAAGTCAATACCAGGTGACCAAACTTCTATCAAATCCGTTTCAATTGCCATTTCAGGAGGAACTCGAAGCAAACCATCAACGCCACCAATTGCGAAAACCAATCGCTGGACATTCGGTAGTTCTAGAGCAAGACGAACGACAAGATCATCACCGGACAAAATACCAAACATTGCATCACCTTCAACATCGACCACGTCACCAAATGTGACGTGCACTTTACCGTCATATTGCAATTTCAAAGGACTCAAATCTCCTAAGAAATCTATTCCAGTATTCTTTGCCCACAAATGCGGTGGATGAACGATGGGCTCGAGTCCTACGCGTCGTAGTGAATCACAAACATAGCCATTGAGTTCAAGCATTTCTTTACGAACGAGTTGCACTGCTTCCAGTTGAGTGCTGCACTCCTCAGAAACAGGAAAAATTCCTTCAGAAATATAGCCCTGTTGTAACTTCCATTGTTTTGCTCTCAAGTGACCAAAAGAACCTGCTCCATGAACCAGAAGAACATCAAAGCCTTGCTTACAGCAAACAGAAACCGTTTCTGCTAACTTATCCAATATCGAGAGATTAGGAGTGCAAAGAACTGACTTCTGAGTAATCAAGCCGCCACCCCATTTTATGACAACCCGCTCACGCATAGTTATCCCAAGGATAAATCGCACATGAGTGTGACCCCTAAAAATTTCAAAATCCATACGATTCTCACCAAGGATTGATGACCCACGGCGAAAACCGGTAACCATGAGCGAAGGTCCCACTCTGAGTGAATTTATGCGACATCTGCAAGCGATTCTAGAAGAATCGGAGGAAATTGCGAACCGAATCGACCGAGAAACTCGTCAACTTCAAATCGAGGCCGCTGTCCAAGAGGCTATTTTGTTCGGAAATAGATACCGAGAACTCAAGGAGCAAGGAATTGATCCTTTGCACTTGGTCAATTCTGCTGCAATCGAGGAGTTCCCTCAACAAATCTCTAAGATTCAATCTTTGGCTCAAGGGCATGACCATTGCAGAGGTTGCGGAGAATTACTTGACAAGGATCTTGATTTCTGCGCTGCTTGCGGAGAAAAAAGGTAATCACTCTTCTTCTTCTTCAATTTCCCACTGAGCAATCATTTCCAGAATTATTGGGTCATCTGCTTCAAGTCGGTAGAGGTATTCCCCGGGCATTTCATCAACTAGGAATACAGTTTTTCCTGCACGGTAAATGATGTGACCATCGGCAATAGCACGAACGGTGTCGACTTCAAGAATAGCAGGTCTGTCAATTCTCACATGTCCTGCTTCCATTGCATTGGTGATGCTTCGTGAAAGATGAATGTGGTTTCGGTCTCCCGAGGTAATACCCAATTCAAGGGTTGTTTCCACTTGGCCTTCTTCACACGGCCAGTACAAAGCCTCTGGAATTTGATCCGTTGGCAAATCGAGTTCCAATTCTATAGAATGGCCGTAAGTCGCCCTCATCATGTCACCTTCGACTTGGTATCGACCTTTTTCGTCAGCGTGAGCAATTGCAGCAAAGTGCCATCCACGAAGCCAGTGGTAGTGGCGGCGTTGCTTTGAAATTGATTCCGAAAGTTCACGAGAATTGACCCATCCATTGATATCCATTTCTACATTGAATTTTTCAGGAGCATGTCGCAAAACCAAAGCAAGCATGCGGCCAAGCGAATTTGCTTCACGGTCGCTCATGATGAATTTTCCTTCTTCGTTACAGGTTGGGCAGTTGGCGCCTTTGAAGTGTCCGTGGGCTTTACATTGTCGGAGCATGTTTGCTGGGGAGAACAGCGCCTTCTTAGTCTCTACGGGTACTTCGTTCGGTCGAAGACGAGAAAATTGACCGAGTCTATCAAATGCTGGCGCCTCTTGGAGTGAACATGGTTGATGTTGCAGTCATCGGCGCCGGCCAAACAAAATATGGAAATCATTCACTTGGACTCAAAGGAATGTGGGCAGAGGCTGCGGAAAAGGCCTTTAGCAGCGTAGACCAAGATTTTGACCCTCGTCAGATTGATGAAGCTTTCATCGGCAGTGTGGCGTTCGGTGGAGCTCAACTTGGAAATACCGCCGCCCTGCTTACAGAACACTCAGGTATGCAGGGAGTTGGTGTGCGAAGAGTTGAGAATGCCTGTGCATCATCCGGTTTTGCTCTACGAGATGCTTGGATGGCAATCAAAAGTGGACAAGCAGATATTGTCGTCGCTGGAGGTATTGAGAAAATGAATGACCTTTCTCCAGAACGTAAGAGGTTTTGGCTCGGTGTATCGGGAGACACCGAGTGGGAACGGCTTGCTGGGCTTACATTCCCTGGTACATACGCTCTTATGGCTCGCCGACATTTCCATGAACACCAGTCCACACATGATGACTTGGTTCACATTAGTGTCAAAAATCACATGCATGGATTTGAAAATCAGCATGCACATCTGCGTAAGCAAGTTTCGTTTGAGAAGGCTGCGGGTGGTTTCATGGTAGCAGACCCTCTCACGTTGTACGACTGTTGTCCGACATCCGACGGAGCCTCCTGCGTGATTTTAGCAGCCGATCATGTTGTTCGTCAATTCACAGATGACCCGGTTTGGGTTCGTTCTTCTGGAGCAGGTTCAGATCGCCTTGCATTGCACGACCGGCCTACAATCACTCAACTGATGGCTACTCAAAAAGCCGCTAATTCTGCCTATTCCGCTGCAGGAATTACCGCCTCCGATGTCGACTTGGCCGAAGTACATGATTGCTTCACCATTGCTGAAATGATTGCTACAGAAGACCTTGGGTTTGCAGATTCGGGTAAAGGTGGAGTTTTTGCTCGTGAACAACAAGGTGTTCTCAATCAAGGCAATGTCTGTGTGAACCCTTCTGGAGGATTGAAGTCCAAAGGACACCCACTTGGTGCGACAGGTACCGGTCAAGCAGTCGAGGTGTTCAAGCAATTGAGAGGTTCAGTAGAGCCCCAGCGTCAGGTCCGAGATGCTGAAATAGGCATTACCCACAATGTCGGCGGTTCAGGGGCAACATGCGCAGTCCATGTCTTTGGGAGGGATAAAAGATGAGTGAACTTATCTGGAAGGGATACATTGTTCTAGAATCTGGAGATTCAGTTTTTATCCAATCTCCGTTTACACTGAACGGTAAAATCGTCTATGGGCCAGATAGCGACTCAACGACCATGTCGATAGCTGGAATACAATATCTAATTTCTAAGGGACACAAGGTGAATTCTATTCATTTGCCACCTGCAGTCGATGGCGAAGTGGTCTACATATCCACACTGGCAGACTCTCCTTCTCGAAGCGAAGAACTGGATTCGAATGAGGTTATCTGGCAAGTCATGGATGGTGACGAAGCAACCTTGCTACTGAGCAAACAAGACAACAACGAATTTGATTTTGATGCATCCACCTTTACTGTCGAAATTGACGCGGAGCTTTACACTGAAATCCAAAAAGCATGGCTTACAGAATGCTCCGAACTCCATGTATCTCAAGGAGCATATGTGTCTCAAGCACAATACCGCGAAGGGAGTTCTGCCCGATTAAATCTCACCTCTCAAATCCATGAAGGTAAGACCATTTGGCCACCAAGACAACTAGATGAAAATGGAATTCGTTTGGCCAAGGAGAGTAAAGCACTCAGTGGCTCTGCACAGGTAGAATCGTGGACAAAATTGAGTGCTGCTGGTGCTCCATCAGAATTCTCTCTTCGTGCACCTATCCTCGGGGGAATACAGACGCTCCTGGTGCGATTTGCAGAAGGACCTCGAGGTGTTTTTCTGGTTTGTGATGATGAAGACTATTCTCCAAACATCGGAGATTCTATCGAATTTGGTGTTCGACGAATTTATGCCCAAGAAGGTTACATCCGCTACGGTATGAAAGCAATTCCAATTCGTGGGCAAAAGTGATTAAACCAATATATATCTCCAAAGCCTTGATAGAAAGCAAAGGATGTGGGTATAACATGGCGGGTTTTGGCAACTTACGAAAGGGACGACGCGAGGCTGTTGAGAACCTCGGTTTCACTGAGGGAGGTGACTGCCCACGTTGCGGAGGAGAATCTCAACCGTCAACAATGAACGGATATTTGAGTTGCGTTGCTTGCCAACATGAATGGCCTGACCCAGATTACGTAGAACAGCAGAGTTCAGATGCAGTACCAACATACCATCAAGACAGAGAGAAAATTGAGGAATTCAAGAAAGAGATTGAAAGTGGCAGCCTCGCAGGTGTTCTTGGCGTTGAAAAAGATCTCTCGGAAGAACAGGAAGCATCTCTTGCCCGACTTGAAGACAAATGGATGACGGGTATGAAAGGTCATTTTAACACTGCCACTGAAGAGCGAAAGCCTCTAATGATAAGTTTCGATGATGAAGACAACATCGTTTCCACAGAAGTCGCTGCAGTTACCATTGTAGCAAATGGATTTGACGGTGGTGAAGAAATTCGACTTGAATATCCCGGCCATGGAACCGAATTTTACTGTTTCAATGTTTCAGATCCGCTTGGATGGCGGCGCGGAACATCAGCAGCAGATACAGCGCGTTCCATTACCAATGTCATCAACAACAACTCCAAATTGGTGTATGCAAATCTCGAAGGTGTGCGAATCTCTTTTGAATTACGCAACGAGGCACTAAAACCGGAATCATTGGTCTTGTTCGTTGACGACCCGGGTGGCACAGATATCGTTGCTGAGAAAAACGGTGTTGTTCTTGATGCACGCAATCTACAAGATTTTGAAGATTACAGAAACATTGTAGCATTGGTACTCGAAGACGGAATTATTTCACCAAGTGAGGACCAGTTGCTTTGGTCCATGCGGCAGCAATTAGGAATCGATGATGTCTACCATGTTCAAATGGTACTGGAAATGTACGGAGAAGACACGCTCAAGGAATGCACATCATGTGGAAAAATGGCGAAACTTTACCCAGAATATGCAGCGTGGTATTGCCAAGGCTGTGAAGAATGGTGCTGAAGTTATTTTTCCGAGTAAACGCTACTTAACACATCTCTCTATAGAAATAATTAGTTTGAAAGCTTCTATCAATTTGGATGTCGTGTGGCATTTCAACGGTTCATGAGCGAGGCATCCTTCATAAGGTAGTTCGGAATGGGAAGGATAGGCGAGTACTATGGCAGAAGACGTATTGTATATTGGAATTGATTTGGGAACCTTCCGTTCTGTAATGGTATCATCAGACAGTCACGAAGTTGAAGAATTGACTGTCATCGGGACACCTAAGGACCCAATTGCACGAAACTTCCTCAAGCGTGACGTGCTTTTTGGCGAAGAAGCTCTCAAAAACCGTCTTGCTCTCAACCTTTTCAGACCTCTCGAACTCGGTGTCATCAAAGATACTCAAGAAGATCGTGAGTTTATTGCCCACTTCATCACTCACCTCATTGGTCTTTCAGACCCTGAAGACTACGACCGTGTAGTCGCTGTAATTGGAGCCCCCGCTGAAGCAAGTTATGTCGATAAAACTGCAATATTTGATGCTGCTGCTGGTTCGGTGAATGCAGCAATGATTATTTCAGAACCATTCGCAGTCGCCTATGCACTTGACATGATTGAACACACTTTAGTCATCGATATTGGTGCAGGTACTGCTGACCTTTGCCGAGTGTACGGAACAATTCCTGGTCCAGGAGATCAAATGCACACTGGGCATGCTGGTGATTTCGTTGATCGAAAGATTATCGAAGAAGTTCAGTCAAAGTACAGTGGTGCTCAAATTACCAAGGATATGGCACGACGATGGAAGGAACAGTATTCCTTTGTTGGAACTGCATCACCAGACGAGCCAATCATGGTCGACTTCTCAATTGAAGGAAAAGCAATGAATCTTGATATCACTGATTGCATTCAACGAGCATGTGAAGCAATCGTTGACCCAATCGTCGAGAATGTGAAAGAGTTAATTTCTGGTTCAAACCCAGAATACCACGACCAATTCCGCCGAAACATGGTCCTTGCTGGAGGCGGCTCAGGAATCAGAGGCCTAGGTGCAATGATTGAGCGTAAACTTTCGGATATGGGCGATGTGAATGTTCACGTCGTCGATGATCCTGTTCGCTTGGGTGCCATGGGTGGCCTTCGCCTTGCTATGGAAGTACCCGAAGAGATGTGGAAGAATCTCACGCTCGCTTCTCGCTGAGTACTGATTCGCTGCGAGCTTACGATTGGATAAGTTGATTATCCGCCCTCATGACCAAGATGCATGACCACCAATGTTTTTGTGAAGTTTGTATCCGAACCAAAGAATGACCCTATGAAGTCCATAGTTGGCATCGCATGTGCTGTACAAGCGATAAAAGACGGACACGAAGTGAGTGTTTTCTTTGCGGCAGCAGGTACTCGGCTACTGGATCCAAACTTTTTACGGCAACTCGATCTTGAAATGGGTGAAGATTCGACAATGGTTACAGATTTTGTTAAAACGATATGTTCTGAAGCAAAAGAAGTGTACTGTTCCTTTGCATCTGTTAAAGCAGTTTTAGGCCACAGTGAAGGTGACGAAGCATTGATTTTAGCTGACAAGGACATACATTGGAGTGGGCCTCCTGGAGTAATCTCCCTTGCTACCTCTTGCGATGTTCAACTCACTTATTGACTCGTCAACAATCCATGAGACTGAGATGATACCATCGAAACCTGCATTACCTATTTTTACAATTATTCGGAGTTGAAAGCATGGATGACACGAACATAATGCCTGAGAGCCTTCCGCCTCAACAGGTGCTGATCGAAAATCCAACTGAACATGAAATATCGGGTACAGTTGTCCAACCTAGTTCGAACATCATTCAAAATGCGTGGGGCAACGCTCAACTCGAGGAAAAACCACGTTCTCAATTGGTTTGGTTTGTAGTTGGACTGATTCTATTTCCCATCGCAATTGGAATCATCAGTGCTTCTCTGTCTTTTATGTCCGATTTACAGAAGGAAGATGAAAACTATGAGCCACAAAAGAGGGAAGATATTCAACTGGGTGGAGAGATACTTTCACTTAATGAATTTACAATGTCCTCTGATTTTGAAAACTACTACGGTACACACGATTTTTGGGATTTGACCATAGAGAGTAACTCAAACAATGAATTCTGGTATGCTGGAATCCACGGTGACATGTATGAAGGGGATGGCAATTATGGTTTCGGGACTGAACTCGATGATAGTGGTTCAACGTGGACGATAACCAATGCCTATGGTGATGACGGTAATTTGACAGTTTATTTGCAAGTTGAGGGAAACACAATTCGAGTTGCTAGCCCCCAAAATCTCAATGACCCAAACTATGTCAATTACTATTCTTACGATAATGATGACACTATTTTTAATCTTGAATCTGCATCAATTATATTATGGCCTGTGTCCGTTATTGCAGGGGTGGTTTGGGGTTTTTCAACCAAGAGAAGAGGATTCTCATACGGTGTAATGATCTGGGGCTCAGTCGTTCTCTTATGGACTGCACTGATTCTTACGATAATGATACTCTGGTGACCAGTTAATACACCTTGAGAACAATACAGTCATTGACTCAAAGTTCGGAATATGTTCTACGCGAGAATCCAACTGCTCCAAGTAGTGACACAATTACAAGAATCATGGAAAACCCAGGAGTCTGATTACTCGAACTCGGAGTGTTTTCCATATTGACCGTGATGATGGTCGTTGCAGTGTTAGTTCCAT
>MDTC01097970.1_pt1 | contig 19632 bp, 8 predicted proteins | sample 811181 | NCBI WGS metagenome assembly MDTC01 (sample SAMN05326644, study PRJNA326480) | marine metagenome | isolation source: seawater | place: Pacific Ocean: North | collected 2011 | reverse complement strand
TGGCACATTTTCAATTCGATTGCTCGTAAGACTATCCGAAGTGGCTTGAAAGATATCTATATAGTTGTAACTCAAACCTGTTTTAATTTTATGGTCCGAGGTCTTAATAATGTCGTCATAAATAATATTGAGATAAGCTCTTTTTTCTTCTCCGGCAAAAAATCGAGTACCAAAATTACCATCAATCATTTCGTATTTCCATTTTGTAATGATTCCAATAGATTGCGAAGGGTGTTTGCCAAAAAAACCTGTCTTTGAAAATACATCAATATGATCGCTGTTGATTTGTAAACCAAATTTTGATGGGTCAATACCCCAGTCATCGTTCCATCCAAAAGCATTCGGTTCATCAACGTAGCCAACTTGACCTCCTAGCTTGGTATCCAGATGAATGTTCATTCCGAACTTTGCCTCCATCTTTTCGCCTTCATAATCTAGCCGCCCCAGAAAAGCGGCATACGAACCCAAAGGGATATCCATAAAATCATCGGAATTTTCATCCAATTGACCCCATTGAGAGCTCAGGTAAGCAAAAATTCCTGTCGACCATTTTTCGTTTAGCTCAATGCCGGACATTAAATTAATTTCAGATTTACCCATTCGGTTTTGGTAAGCATTGAAATAAAATCGATCCATTGTCTCAGGCTTCGCTAGTTCCAAGTTGATCAATCCTGCCATGCTTTCATAACCGTTGACAACATTGCCTGCCCCTTTTGTTATTTGAATAGACTCAATCCAAGAACCAGGAATGGTTTCGAGTCCAAAAGAGCTTTCAATACCTCGCAAGAAGGGCATATTCTCAAGCTGAATCTGTGTATAAATCCCCTCTAATCCCATCATTCTTATTTTCTTTGCACCTGAGACTGCGTCCGTCATATTTACGTCAACGGAAGCATTGGTTTCAAAAGACTCTCCTAGGTTACAACAAGCGGCTTTGCGTAATTCACTCGAGGTAAGTTCCTCTACATGCAGAACTTTCAACCGAGATATGGAAGAAGTATTTTTTCGATAATCCACAATAACCTCCGGCAGCAGCTGTTCAGAAAATAAAACAATACTAAAAGCCGTAAATCTATCGTTCTTGTTAACAGGTATTGTATCTGAAAAGTAACCTCTTGCACTAATGATTAATGTATCCTGTGCTACCCTAGGTAAAATCAATTCAAACTGCCCATCCGCATCTGTAATCACGCCTTCATTTGAGCTTAAAATTTTAATTTTCGCTCCATAAAGCGGTTTTAATCGCTTGCCGTTTTGACCTTGTATTAATCCTGTAACTTGGGCAAAAGTCAAAATTGGTAAAAAAACAAAGAGATAAACTAATTTCATTTCTATTTAATTTTATTTCTATTTAAGGCGTAAATTTATAGCCAACTCCTCGAATGGAATGAAAATATACGGGAGACTTGGGATTTGGCTCGAATATTTTTCGGAAGCTCAATATATAGTTGTCAATCGTCCTTGACGTCGGAAAGTTTTCTTTCCCCCACAATTTATCTAGAATCTCATCTCTCGATACAACTGCACCTTCAGATTCTATGAATAGCTTAAGCAATTGAATTTCTCGTTTTGAAAAAACATGTTTTTCTCCTGTCGTCAAATCTAACAAATCATAACTTGAGAAATCTACTGATTTCGTGCCTATAACAAATACCTCATCTCCTACTGATGTTGAACTTTCCGATGGTAACAAATTTTGTATTCTCAATATGAGCTCTTCCAAATCAAAGGGTTTTGGGAGGTAGTCATTCGCACCCAAACGTAATCCGTGTATTCGGTCCGCTGCAATCCCTTTTGCAGAAAGAAACAAAATAGGAACCTGACTAAAGCGCCTAATCTCCTTGCATACATCAAAGCCACTATTTTCAGGAAGCATGACATCTAAAACCACTAAATCGCTCTTTATGATGCTCTGAACATTTGAAATTGCTGTTCGACCATTTTTATATACCTCAACCTGGTAACCCTCAAGTTCCAGATTAAATTTTATCAATTCAACGAGGCTTTCCTCATCCTCGATAAGGCAAATTTTAATCATTTTTTAATTTGATTTACAAAACTTATATTTGTTCGGTAAAATTAACAAAACTATGTCGATAAAAGGAATTCCTAAACGATCGACTTCTAAACTAAAAACAAACTGATGAAAAACTTTTTTACACTGCTTTTATGCACTTTATTCACAATTCAGATAAGTGCACAACGAAAGGGTCTTGTTTTACAACCTTTTGAAAACTTGAAAACGATTCCTGCAATAACGCTTGAAACTCCGGACTTAACTCAAATACATTTGGAAGATGAAGAACGAGAAAAAAATGGAGCACTTTACCGTATTGGAACTGCTATTTCTACCAATATATCCCCGAATCTTTCAGGGGATTGGAAAATCAACAATGATGGATCAAAAACGTGGATGCTTCGGGTTCAAGCAAATGGAGCTGAAGCACTTAGTTTTTTGTTTTCAAAATTTGAGCTATTTGGGCAGTCAACACTTGAAATTCGCAATACTGATGGTCGTTTGGTGCACAAACCAATGAGTCAGCAGGACGTTCTGGCACATAAAATGCAGAATGCCGCCTTGTGCTTCGGAGATGATTTGATCATAACATTGACTGAACCTGCCAATACACAAGAAAGTCAAATATTGATTGATAGGGTGATGTATAATTACCGATCTACCGGAAACCCGAATGCGACAAAAATAAATGAATCTGATCCATGTGAAGTGAATGTTAACTGTTCACCTGTCGGTGATTCTTGGCAAGATGAAAAAGATGGTGTTGCGAGAATTTATATTATTGAAGGAAATAGTGCTGGAGTCTGTACTGGATCATTGATCAATAACACAGCACAAGATTGTAAGCCTTATTTTCTTACTGCACTTCATTGCGGAGTGAATACGAGTGCAAACAACATGAACCAATGGCGTTTTTATTTTCGATATGAATCACCAAACTGTAACAATCCAAACTCTGCAGGTACCCTAGATGACCATTACATTACCGGATGTGTGAGAATAGCCGACTCCGATGATGGAGGAGGTTCGACAGGTTCTGATTTTTTATTATTGAAACTCGGAAATAATAATAATGAAACTTCAGTTATAAATACGCTTAAATCCTCTAGCTACAGCGGATACTGGAATGGATGGAAAGCTGCATCATCTGCAACACAAGGCGGAGTTGGCATACACCATCCAGCAGGAGATATAAAAAAGATATCTACGTTTAACGGTACAACACAAAGTGCATCTTGGGGTTCTGCAAGCGGTTCTCATTGGAGACTGTCATGGTCTTCCAATGCAAATGGTCATGGGGTAACGGAAGGAGGCTCCTCGGGGTCACCATTATTCAACAATAATGGTCTTATCGTAGGGACACTTACAGGAGGAAGTTCATACTGTACTGCCCAAACGTCTCCTGACTTTTACGGTAAAATGTCTTACCATTGGACCTCAAATGGCTCAGCAAATAACGAAAAATTAAAACCCTGGTTAGACCCCACAAACTCGAATGTAACCACCTTAAATGGTTCGTATGATCCATGCTCGGGAACTGGACCCGGTCCGACACCAGAGGACTGTGACCTTCAGACGAACAATATTATCACAGTTTCACTTCTAACAGATGACTATGGCGATGAAACCTACATGGAAATCACTGATAGTGATGGAAACGTAGTTTGGTCAGAAGGAAATGAGAATGTTGCGGGTAACTTTGGTACGGAAGAATTCCCTCCTGCAGCTGACCCGACTAATCCCTTACAAAATCTTACCCAATATAATTGGGACGTAGGCCTACCCGGATCTGATTGCTACACATTCGCCATTTATGACTATTATGGAGATGGATTAGGTGCTTCTCAATGGGACGAAAATAATACGGACGGAAACCTTCAATTGAAAAATGACGCAAATACAACAATTTATACAATTGCCGAAGCGGATTTTGGAGCCACGGAAAGTATTGGAGTAGAGAATATTGGTGGAGGAAACACCGGTATTCATGAATTTAATAACCCTGACATTTTAATTTATCCAAACCCTGCTCAAAATGAAATCACTATTGATGCAAAAAGAGCATCAAGTGGTTATGAGAATATTGAAATCACAGACGTTACTGGTAAAGTTATTTTTAAAACAGCTTTAAACTCAAATAAAATTAAAGTCATAGATCTTGCAGATTTCGCAGATGGTATTTATTATGTACACATGCCGTCATCTATGGGAAATACTGTTAAGCAGTTCATTAAGAAATAAATTATATTTGATTCAACAAAAAAGGGCCTTCTGGCCCTTTTTTTTATATCAATAATAAGGTTTTACTTTCGAAATGCAATTTATTTCAACTTCATTGTGCTCAGCTTAAGGAAATTCCTAACTTTGTTAACGTTAACATTCTAATTTTAATGGATAAAACGTCATATATAGGCAATGCTGATCCCAGTGCCATTGATTATTTATATAAGCAATATAAAAACGACCCTGAGAGTGTCGACATTGGATGGAAAAAATTCTTTGAAGGTTTTGAATTTGCTCAAACCAGTTATGATTCATCTGATGAAATACCAGAAAATTTCCAAAAAGAATTCAAAGTCCTAAACCTAATTAACGGTTACAGAACTAGAGGTCATCTTTTTACTAAAACCAATCCGGTTCGGGAGAGAAGAAAATATACACCAGATCTTTCCATCCAAAACTTTGGACTATCTGAGGAAGATCTTGATACTGTATTTCAAGCCGGAGAAGATGTAAATATTGGAGCGGCTTCACTCAATGATATTATAGAGCACTTAGAATTGACCTACTGTCAATCTATTGGTATTGAATTCATGTACATGAGAGGTCCAATCAGAACTGAATGGTTTAAAAATAAAATTGAAATCAAAAACAGACCCAAATTTAACAAAGAGCGCAAACTTAAGCTCTTTGAATCATTAATTCATACTCATGGATTTGAGTCATTTTTAGGAAAAAAGTTCGTAGGCCAAAAAAGATTTTCTATCGAGGGTGGTGAGTCATTAATCCCTGCGCTTCAGACAATGATCACGAAAGGATCTGAACTCGGAGTTGAGAATTTTATAATGGGAATGGCACATCGTGGTCGCCTCAATACTCTCACCAATATCTTCAAAAAAAGACCGAAAGATATTTTTGCAGAATTTGAAGGAAAAGAATTTGACTTTGAAACTACATTTGATGGTGACGTAAAATATCATCAAGGTTTTACCTCAAATATCACGCTTGATAGCGGAAAAAAAGTCGGCGTAACGCTTGCGCCTAATCCATCGCATCTCGAGGCGGTCGATGGTGTCGTTCAGGGAATTGCTAGAGCAAAAATAGACCACATTTACGAGGATGAAAAAAAAGTTTGTCCAGTGCTTATTCATGGGGATGCAGCTATTTCGGCACAAGGGATAGTATATGAGACAATTCAAATGGCTGAGCTGAATGGATATAGAACCGGTGGAACCATTCATATCGTAGTGAATAACCAAGTTGGATTTACCACAAACTATCTAGATGGACGATCCTCTACTTACTGTACCGACATCGCCAAAACTACCCTCAGCCCCGTTTTTCATGTGAATGGAGACGATGTAGAAGCCGTGTTAACAGCTATTGAAATTGCCATGGAATACCGTCAGCAATTTCATCGCGATATTTTTATAGACCTTTTGTGTTATCGAAAATTCGGACACAATGAAGGTGACGAACCAAAATTCACTCAGCCCAAGCTATACAGTCTTATCGCTAAGCATCCAAATCCGAAGGATATTTATTTTGGTCAACTAGAGGCAGATGGAATTTTAAATAAAACTGAAGCCAAAAGAATTGAAGGGGAATATAACGCATATCTTGAGGCCGAATACGATTTAGCGAGTAAATCGGAAAAGGCCTTAGTCCATGACTTTTTAAGCGAAATTTGGGAAAACTATCGGCATTGCAATGGAAAAGATTTTGATAAATCTCCAGATACAAAAGTAAACATCAAAGTACTGAGGGAACTTGGTATAAGGCTATCAACACTTCCCGAAGGGAACAAATATTACCGGAAAGTAGGAAAGATATTCAAAGATAGGTTGAAGTCATTTAGCAGTGATACTTTAGACTGGGGAAGTGCGGAGATGCTCGCGTATGCATCATTACTTATTGAGGGCCACCCCATTAGAATTTCTGGACAAGATGTTGAAAGAGGAACATTTTCACATAGACACGCCGTGGTGAAGACCGAGGATACTGAGGAGGAAGTTGAAACCTTAAATCTATTGGATAAATCACAGGCTAAATTTACAATCTATAACTCACTACTCAGCGAATACGGGGTACTTGGCTTCGAATATGGTTACTCATTAGCATGTCCTAAAGGTTTAACAATTTGGGAAGCGCAATTTGGAGACTTTTTTAACGGTGCTCAAATCGTAGTAGATCAATTTATTTCAGCAGGTGAGGATAAATGGGCCACTCAATCAGGTTTGGTAATGCTTTTACCCCATGGATATGAAGGACAGGGAGCAGAACATTCAAGTGGGAGAATGGAGAGATTCTTACAGCAATGTGCAGATCAAAATATGCAAATCGTAAATACCTCTACACCAGCCAATCATTTTCACTTGCTTAGAAGGCAATTAAAAAGAGAATTCAGAAAACCATTGGTGATTTTCACGCCTAAAATGTTACTGCGACATCCTATGGCAACCTCAAAAATGGAAGCCCTTTCGAAAGGAGGGTTCCAAGAGGTTCTAGATGACGTTGATGTTCAATCCAAAAAAATAGATACCCTGGTACTTTGCACCGGCAAGTTTTATTATGAAATGAAAATTAAAGCAGAAGAGCTTGGTGTCGAAAATATGGTTTTCATTAGAATAGAACAGCTTTATCCTTGGCCTAAAAAGCAGGTAGACAAAATTCTATCAAAATACAGGGCAAAGAACATTATTTGGGCACAAGAAGAACCGGAAAATATGGGTGCTTGGCATTACGTTGCGATGCAAAATAGAGAATTGCCGATTATAGGTATTTCCCGTCCGGCCTCTGCTGCTTCAGCCGAGGGATCAAAAAGATTACATGAAAAGAGATTGGCAAAATTATTTAATCAGCTTTTTTCTTTTGCTGTAACGAAAGTTTATCAAAAAAATTAATAATAATGAGTTTGTTAGAAATGAAAGTTCCTAGTCCGGGTGAGTCTATTTCAGAAGTTGAAATTGCGGCTTGGCTCGTTAGCGAGGGGGATTATGTTGAAAAAGATCAAGCTATAGCAGAGGTAGATTCGGACAAAGCGACACTTGAATTACCTGCAGAGGAAAGTGGGACCATTGAATTCAAAGCTGAAGAAGGAGACGTTGTTCAAGTTGGACAAGTTGTTTGTATCATTGATACATCCGCTAAGGCACCTGAAACGGTAGCAGTAACTGAAGCTAAAAAAGAAGTGGTAGAAGCACCCATTATTGAAAAAGAAACTGTAAAATCGGAACCTCCAAAAGTTACATATGCCACTGGTGTACCAAGTCCGTCAGCAGCTAAAATAATGTCTGAAAATAATGTTAAATCTGAAATGGTTTCAGGGACAGGTAAAGATGGAAGAATCTTAAAAAGCGACGTGCTTAATGCATTGTCACAAGGAATTGAAATACCATCGACTGAGAGTTGGTCCGGAAGCAGAGAAGTTTCCAGAGAGAAACTTTCAATGCTCAGGAGAAAAATTGCAGAGCGCTTGGTTTCCGTTAAAAATGAAACAGCAATGCTGACTACTTTCAACGAAGTAGACATGAAACCGATCATGGATTTAAGAAAGAAGTATAAAGAAGCCTTTGCAAAAAAACATGAGGTAAATCTTGGATTTATGTCCTTTTTCACAAAAGCCGTAACAGAAGCTTTACAAATTTACCCTTCAGTCAATGCCCAAATTGATGGAAAGGAAATAATCCTTCATGAATATGCTGATGTAGGTATTGCTGTATCTTCTCCGAAAGGACTTATGGTTCCCGTTGTTCGAAATGCCGAGAGTATGACTCTAGCTGAAATAGAACGTGAAATCAAAAGGCTCGCCATAAAAGCAAGAGATGGAAAGATTACTCCGGATGAAATGACCGGAGGTACTTTTACGATAACCAACGGTGGTGTTTTCGGTTCAATGCTTTCAACCCCTATTATAAACCCTCCGCAGTCCGCTATACTAGGGATGCATAATATTATTGAAAGACCTGTGGCCGTAGACGGTCAGGTTGAAATCAGACCAATCATGTTTCTGGCACTTTCTTATGACCATAGAATTATAGATGGAAAGGAATCTGTGAGCTTTCTAGTTAAAGTTAAAGAAATGCTTGAAAATCCAGATAAAATGATCTTTGGTTCAAGAGACCCAAAAGAAATACTTTTGGGTCTATAGGTAAAAAGCGTTTATCTTAAGACTTCATAGGTATTTTAAGCCTTGTATTTCGTATATTTGGGACCCTTAATAAGCTAAGATGTCCAAAGTAAGAAAACAAGAAGCATTAGATTATCATTCCTCAGGAAAACCTGGGAAAATAGAGGTAATACCAACAAAACCTCATGCGTCCCAGCGAGATCTTTCACTCGCTTATTCTCCAGGTGTCGCAGAACCTTGCCTTCGTATATCAGAGAATATAGATGATGTATACAAGTATACGAGCAAAGCTAATTTAGTAGCTGTAATTTCTAATGGAACGGCAGTATTGGGTTTGGGAGATATTGGTCCAGAGGCATCAAAGCCCGTTATGGAAGGTAAGGGTTTATTATTCAAAATATTTGCTGACATTGATGTATTCGATATAGAAATAGACGCAAAAGATCCCGAACTTTTTATTCAAACAGTCAAAGCAATCGCACCGACTTTTGGAGGAATAAATTTAGAGGATATAAAAGCACCTGAAGCATTCGAAATTGAATCAAGATTAAAAGATGAGCTAAATATCCCCATTATGCATGATGATCAGCATGGAACTGCGATTATCTCATCAGCTGCGCTTTTAAATGCTTTGGATATCGCAAAAAAGAAAATAGATAAAGTCAAAGTCGTTGTTTCCGGCGCAGGAGCCTCAGCGCTTTCGTGCGTGAAATTATATCGTTCTCTTGGTGTAAAACTTCAGAATATTTTTATGTTCGATTCCAAAGGACTTATTTGGAAAGGAAGAAAAGAACTGGATAAGATGAAAGCGCCTTATGCAGTTCATAAATCAGATATTGATTTTAAAGATGCCTTCAAGAAAGCTGATGTTTTTTTAGGTCTTTCAAGAGCAGATTTAGTTTCGAAAGATATGATCGCCGACATGTCCAAAAACCCCATTGTTTTTGCTTTGGCAAATCCAGAACCAGAAATATCTTACAAACAAGCGACTGCAGCGAGGAAAGACATTATAATGGCAACAGGTCGTTCTGATCATCCCAACCAAGTCAACAATGTGCTCGGTTTCCCTTTTATTTTCAGAGGAGCATTAGACGTTCGCGCAACAACTATTAACGAGGAGATGAAACTTGCCGCAGTTCATGCAATTGCCGATCTCGCAAAAGAAACAATTCCTGAGGAGGTTATTGAGGCTTATGGTGAAAAATCTATTTCCTTTGGGAAGGAACAAATCATTCCAAAGCCACTTGATCCAAGATTAATTTATAAGGTAGCCCCAGCAGTAGCAAAAGCTGCAATGAAATCAAGAGTGGCGAAGGAACCAATAACAGATTGGGAAAAATACGAGCACCAACTAAAGAAGAGACTGGGCCTTGATAATAAATTGCTAAGAGATATTACCTTGAAGGCGCAGAACAGTCCGAAAAAAGTTGTTTTTACCGAGGGAGATAACATAAAAATTCTGAAAGCGGCTCAAATTTCCTACGAGGAAGGAATCGCTATTCCAGTATTACTAGGGAGAAAATCGAAAATCATGGGACTCATGGAAGAGTATGCTATTGAGCTTCCGGAAGTAGAAATTGTTGATCCAAAAGGAGATGAAGAAGCTGAACGAAGAGAGGTATATGGTCAATCTTACTTTGGAATGAGAAAAAGAAAAGGCTTTACTGAATTCGAAGCCATTCAAATCATGAGAGAACGAAACTATTTTGGATCTATGATGGTCAACGAAGGTGATGCCGACGCCATGATTACCGGTGTAACAAGAGGATACAGATCTTGCATTAAACCAGCCTTAAGTTCGGTAGGGATGCAGAAGGACGTAAAAGTTATTTCGGGCATGTATATACTCAATACAAAACGAGGGCCGCTATTTCTAGCCGATACCACTATTAACTTAAATCCAACTGCAGAGGAGTTGGCTGAGATTACCGTTAATGTAGCGAAAACAATAAGAAAATTTCAAGTAAGTCCTCGAATTGCTCTATTGAGTTATTCTAACTTTGGTTCTTCACCTGGATCGGATGCAGAAAAAATGGCAGAAGCCGTAAAGATATTGCACGAAAATCACCCAAATATTATTGTTGATGGAGAAGTTCAGGCAAACTTTGCGCTTGATTCAGATTTAATGAACGAAAAGTTTTCATTTTCGCAAATTGCAAATAGAGATGTAAATACATTGATCTTTCCAAATCTTTCAGCCGGTAATATTTCCTACAAACTTCTGCAAAATATGTTGGATGGAGATGCTGTTGGACCTATTCTGATTGGTCTAAAAAAATCCATTCACATTTTACAGCTCGGAGCTAATGTTCGAGAAATCATCAACATGGTAAAAATCGCTGTAATAGATGCAAAAAACAAATAATTATGATCGCTCAAATTCAAGGAAAATTAATTGAAAAAAATCCTACCAACCTATTGGTAGATTGCAATGGAGTGGGCTATGAAATCAAAATATCTCTAAATACATACAGCGCCCTTCCTAATGAGGAGTTTATCCGAGTTCATACTAAGCTTATCGTAAGAGAAGATGCTCAACTACTTTATGGCTTTCATTCAAGAGAAGAACGAGATATGTTTAATCTCCTCATCAGTGTCTCAGGTATAGGACCAAACACCGCAATGATCATGCTTTCTTCGCTTACACCTAAAGATGTGGCACACGCTATCCAAAGTGATGACGTACCCACAATTCAGAGTGTCAAAGGAATTGGTGCAAAAACTGCCCAACGAGTAATCATTGATTTAAAAGGTAAGGTTTTGGCATTTGAATCAGACTTGGAAAATATTAATGGAACAAACAATACAAACAGATTTGACGCGTTAAATGCTTTAGTTTCTCTAGGTTTCGACAAAAAAGCTGCAGAAAAAACTTTAAACAAGTTAGATTCTGGGGCTAATTCTGTTGAGGATCTCATAAAAGAAGCTCTGAAGCTATTGTAAATTGAATATTTATAAAACATATGATACGACAGTAAAATGGAGCGTTATGCTCCTATTTTGTCTTTATAATTTGTCTTACTTCGCGCAAAGCGATAGCATTCAGCTACCATTTCCCATATACAATGCGCAAAATCCTTTTCAAGTAGAGACACAAAGTTTTGACTTAGGTGATCCATCTTCTCTGGATCAAAATATTTCATATGACCCTCTAACCGGAACGTATATTTTTTCTGAAACAATGGGTAATGGCTTGAATTACAGGAATCCGTCGTTTTTAACTTTAGATGAGTATCTAGAGTTCAAAAGGGAAAAATCCATGTCCCAAGATTGGTTGGAAATTATTGAGGAAGAAACAGAGGAAAATAGAGCATTTGAGTTACCAATCAAGATTGGTAGTAAGGCTTTTAAAAACTTTTTTGGTTCAGACCAAATAACCATAAAACCTCAGGGAAATATTGAGCTTGCATTAGGTGTGAATTCATCAAGATATGATAACCCCCTGCTTCCGCTTCGACAAAGAAGAGTTACACGATTTGACTTTCAGCAAAATATCAATATGGATATTGTTGGACAAATTGGTACGAAATTGAAAATTGGTGCAAAATATAATACCCAAGCTTCCTTCGATTTTGAAAATATTTCAACATTAGAGCATACAGGAGATGAAGATCAAATTCTTCAAAAAATTGCTTTAGGTAATGTGGCTTTAGACCTTCCCACATCGCTTATTCAAGGTTCACAAACCTTATTTGGTGCTAAAACACAACTTAAATTTGGTCGTGCAACAGTGGATGTAATTGCCGCATCTTCTAAAGGTAAAAGAAATGAGATAAACGTAAGTGGAAAAGCACAAATTCAAGAATTCGAACTCAGTGCTGACAATTATGAAGCGAATCGTCACTATTTCCTGAACCTTTACCATCAACAACATTATGATGAGGCCATGTCCACATTGCCCGTAGTGAGCTCAACAATGTATATTACCCGTATTGAAGTTTGGGTAACAAACAGAAATAATAGCACTGAAAATACAAGAAACGTAATATCATTTGCTGATTTAGGAGAAGCAAGAATAGAGAACTGTCAGGGTAATCCTGGTGGGTATTCTGTGGACGAAATACCTCGTAATGAAGCAAATGACTTATATAATTGGGCTGCTAATCAACCCACAATAAGAGGATTTGCAAATTCAGTAAGTACGCTTAGCTCTCAGTTTTCGAGTCCAGGGCCGTTCGAGCAAGCCGTTGAATATGAGAAACTTGAAAATGCCAGAAGACTTGAATCAAGTGACTTTACCTATAATGCTCTTCTTGGATATATCTCTTTAAATAGCCCCTTAAATAATGATGAGATTTTATCGGTCGCTTACGAATACACCTATCGAGGAGAAACCTATCAAGTGGGAGAATTTTCAACAGATGGATCCACTGGCCAAGATGCACTAATTCTAAAACTACTTAAACCGACAATCACTAACCCTAAAAACAAGATTTGGGACCTAATGATGAAAAATGTATACTCGATTGGTGCATATCAAGTGGATCAATTAGGTTTCAAGATAGACATTTTATATAACAATCCCGAAACATCTGTAGAGCTCCCGATTATCCCACTAGATGGTGTTGATAAAAAACAAATTGTGACACTAATAGATATGGATAAAATCAACCAAAATAATCAACCATTTTCAGATGGCGTTTTTGATTTTGCGCCATTTAACCAAATCCAAAACAAAATTGATAATGGAGGAACCATCAATAAAAAAAATGGACGTATTTTCTTTTCAACGGTCGAACCATTTGGAAAGACCCTCGAAAGTAAACTTATTGAAGCAGGTATTCCCGGGATCACCGTAGATAAAATTGCATTTCACGAGCTTTACGACTCAACAAAAACAGCGGCACAACAGATTCCTAGTAAAAATAGATTTGTATTTAAAGGAGAATATCAATCCTCTATCACCTCAGATATACCGCTCAACGTAATGTCTGTTCCAGAAGGGTCAGTTTCGGTAACAGCCGGAGGAATAAGACTTGTAGAAGGTGTTGACTATACAGTAGATTACGCTTTTGGTCGAGTAAAAATTTTAAATACCGGTATTCTAGAATCAAATACTCCGATAAAAATTTCGATTGAGAGTAACTCTGTATTTGGATTTCAAGCAAGGTCGATGATTGGCGGACGTTACCAATATAGGTTTAGTGATCGCTTGAAATTAGGTGCGACCTGGATAAGAATGATGGAAAGACCTGTCACGCAAAAGGTTGATTTTGGAAGTGAACCCTTTAAAAACAATGTGATTGGTGCAGATATTGCCGTACGTACAGACGTACCTTTTTTAACAAAACTCGTTGACTTTCTTCCCGTCATCTCAACAAATGAAATGTCAACCTTGTCCTTCACCGGAGAATTTGCACACTTAATCCCAGGACAACCTAAAGCGATTGAAAAAGAAGGTACTTCTTATATTGATGATTTTGAAGCGGCTCAGAGTGCAATTGACCTAAGAAATATAAACGCTTGGCGCCTAGCTTCAATTCCGCAAGGACAACCAGATCTTTTTCCAGAAGCAACTAATAAAGATTTATCAGCAGGCTTCAATAGAGCAAAAACCGCTTGGTATGTTATTGACCCTGTTCTTAATGGTGGAGGTACATCACTTACTCCTCAGCATATTCTTGATAATGGTGGTGTAATTACCAGTGATAGCCGGATGCGTCTCGTTAATCAAAATGATATATTCCCACTAGTAGATGTTCCTTATGGTGGAATTCAAAATATTCCCGTGTTGGATTTAGCTTACTATCCCAAGGAGAGAGGAATGTACAACTACGATACTACAAATACCGTTGACTCTGTAGGTAAATTTATTAACCCAGAAGAAAGGTGGGGAGGTATTATGCGCGGATTAACCACGAACGATTTTGAAGTTGCAAATATTGAATTCATTCAGTTTTGGGTATTAGATCCGTTTAATGAAGATGCAGAAGGAGTTGATACAAATTCTTTTCATAATGGAGGGGACATTTACTTCAACTTAGGTAATATTTCAGAGGACGTCCTTCCAGATTCAAGAAAAAGTTTTGAAAATGGTCTCCCGCCACAAGGTGTGTCTGTAGATGACAATATTGACACAACCGATTGGGCTCGAGTTTCAACCCAGCAAGTTGTGGTCAATGCTTTTGATAATGACCCTGCGTCAAGGCTCAATCAAGATGTAGGACTAGATGGATGGGATAATACCGAAGAAACTATTGCCTTTCAGGACTACCTTTCTTGGGTAAATAACCATCAAACAATGACACCAGAAACAAAAGACCAACTAGCTAGCGATCCTTCTGGAGACAATTACAACTATTATTTGGATGATGACTTCGATAACGAAGAAGCAGATATACTTGAACGCTACAAGAAATTTAATGGAATGGAGGGCAACTCCCCAACTATAGAATTTTCTGCGTCGTTGAATTCAGATGGATATCCTACACAAGCAACAAATATGCCTGATATTGAGGATATTAATCAAGATAACAATCTTTCCGAAACAGAAAGCTATTTCCAATACAAGGTCAGCTTGCGAAGAAATGATATGCAAGAAGGCAGCAATTATATTACCAACAAACAAGTATATACGAACGGGAATAAAACAGAAACTTGGTATCAATTTAAGGTGCCAATTACAGACTATGAAAAACGAATCAATGGAATCCAAGATTTTAGATCCATTCGCTTTATGCGTATGTTCTTAAAAAACTTTGACGAAGAGGTGGTTATTCGTTTTGCTAGATTAGAGCTCATAAGAGGAGAATGGAGAAGATTTTTGGAAGACCTTACCCAACCAGGCTTAAGTATTCAGCAAGACCCCAACTTAACAACTTTCAATATCGGCGCTGTCAATATACAAGAAAATGAACAAAGACAACCCATTAACTACAGTGTACCTCCGGGAATACAAAGAGAGGTAGATCCTTCTCAACCTTATGCAAGACAGATGAATGAACAGTCTCTTGTTCTAGAAATATGTAACCTTCAGGATGGTGATGCCCGAGCTGCATATCGGAATGTTCAATTTGATGTACGTACCTATAAGAAGCTTAAAATGTTTGTGCATGCAGAAGAAGTTTTACCCAATACTTTAGAGGATCATGAGCTTACCCTATTTGTTAGACTAGGAACTGACTTTGTAGATAATTACTATGAATATGAGCTCCCAATGGATGTCTCGGAATGGTATAACCATGGAGCCGATGACGCATGGCCATCAACAAATGATATTGAAATTGTTTTTGATGACCTAATTGATCTCAAAAAAGAGCGAAATGCAGTTCTTGAAGCAGGTGGAACAGGAATATCGTATGTCGTGGAGTATGCCAAAACAGATCCAAAAAATAATGAACGACGAATTAAAGTAAAAGGAAGTCCAAATCTACAAGGATTAAGAACCATTATGATAGGGGTAAGAAACCCGCTAAAAAATGATCCAAATAATATCTGGCAACCAGATGATGGAGAGTCAGAATGCGTAAACGTATGGGTCAACGAAATGAGGCTTACCGATTTTGTTAGCGAAGGAGGTTCTGCCGCAGTAGGTCAATTACAGTTGAAACTTGCTGATTTTGCAAATATTAATGCTTCAGGTAACTATTCTGGAATCAATTGGGGAAGTGTAGATAGCAGGGTTCAAGACCGACAGAGAAATGAGCAAATTGGATTTGATTTGAATTCTACTTTTCAGCTCGGACAATTTTTTGGAAAGCAAGCGCGAGTCTCGTTACCCTTCTTTTATAGCTATTCACTTGGCTTAATTAATCCTGAGTACGATCCATTTAATCCAGATATAAAGCTTGCCGACTACAATGATGCAACACGAAGGCAAAGAATGAAACTCGGCCAAGATTTTAATGAAAGAAAATCGTTTAACTTTACGAATGTCCGAAAAGAAGCAAAAGCAGGAAGCAAAAATCACTTTTGGAGACTTTCTAATTGGGCTGCCAGCTATGCTTATGCAGAAAATCTCCAGAGAGACTTCAATACAAAAAAAGACCTAACAAAAACATGGACCGGTGCCTTAAATTACAATTACACATTTAAAGGAAAACCGTTTCAACCATTCAAAAAATGGAAACCTGTTCAAAAGTCAAAATACCTAAAACTGATCAAAGACTTTAATTTATTTTTGATGCCTAAAAATATGTCCTTCACCAATGACTATTCCAGAATATATAATGAACGTCAAGTAAGAAATAACCTAGTTCCTGATTATGAATTCGATCCTATCTTTTTAAAGCGTTTTGATTGGAACAGAAAATATGAAATAGGATATGATATTACACGAAATCTGAAAACAAGCTTCATCGCACGTAATCAATCTATTTTTGAAGAAGGGAATAACAGTGTCGATAGAAAAGAAAACCCTGAAGGATATCAAGAATTTCTAGATACCATTCGCTCACAAATGTCTACGCTTGGAAAAACCATGCAATACAACCAAAACTTTACAGTCAATTATAAAATCCCATTTAATAAATTTCCTTTAACAAATTGGATCAGTGCCAACATAAAATACACGGGAGGATATAATTGGTCGAGAGCTCCTTTGGGTCAGAGTGATTTTGGAAATACGATTCAAAATAGCAGGAACATCAATATGACCACACAGGCCAACTTTGTAAACCTTTATAACAAGGTTCCATTTTTTAAAAAGATTTTATCTGATGGAAGAAACTCCAGAGGAGGATTGAATCCAAGGGCCTTTCCCGGAAGTAGGAATTCGGGCGAAACTGATCAAAACGGTGAACCTGAAGAAAAAATAAAATGGGAATGGATTATTGTGGAAGACCTAGAACCTGATAAACCTCTTGATTCAATGAACAAAGAAGAATTGAAGTCCTACAAGAAAAAGAATAGAGCACACAAGCGCAAAGTACGTAAAGAGGAAAGGGCTAAACGAAAGGTACCGAAAATCATTGGGTTTTTCGCGAGAATTATAATGACTGTTAGGAATATTTCGGGAACATATGCCTTGAATGACGGCACGATACTACCGGGTTATGCTGAAGAATCAAGGTTTCTTGGAATGAATGGCTCAACTTCACAACTTAGCGGATTCATATTCGGACAGCAAGGTTATGATATCTTTGGAAGATCTAACGGCTATAGTATTTCAAATTTAGCAACGGAAAATGACTGGTTGATTCGAAATGAGAACCTAAATACGCAATATGCTACAACTCATACAGCAAATCTTACCATGAGAGCAACACTTGAACCATTTAAAGATGTTAATATTGATCTTAACTTAAATAGAAATTATTCCGATAATTCAGGTGAATTTTATCGTTGGAACGAGAGCACCTCAGCCTTTGAAGGGCAAAGTCAATTTCAAACTTCTACCCTTACCTATTCAACTATTACTTGGGCTACATCTTTCATTAAACAGGGAGCACAATATGAATCAAGTGTTTTTGATGCATTGCTGAACAATAGACCGGAAGTGTCTCAATTCATTGGAAGCCAAAATTCTAATTCTTCACTCACTAGCTCCGGGGGATATTATTCTGGATACTCAGGTAGTCAGCAGGATGTCGTTTTAGGCGCCTTTATGACAGCCTTCAATAATTCGACAATCAATGATAGGAATATTGATCCTTTGCAAAGCTTACCACTACCAAATTGGTCGGTGAACTATAGTGGCTTAACAAAGTATAAATGGACCAAAAAGTTTTTGAAATCATTTATCGTGAGACATGGATATAGTTCAACGGTATCGATAAATGGAATGCAAACCAATCTTAATTCAGAATCTGATGCTCAAGGTCACCTAACAGCCCTTGATATTGATAACAACTATATTCCTGAAATGCAGATTCAGAATGTTGTCATCAGCGAACGTTTCTCACCCTTAATTGGGGTGGATGCAAATTGGATCATTGGAAGTCATACACTTCAAACGAGATTTGAGTATAAAAAAGACCGCCAAGCCACTTTGGCACTTAGCAATAATCAAGTTACTGAATCTTTATCTGAGGAAATTGTCATCGGAACGGCGGCACGTATTAAAGATGTTAAACTGCCATTTAGAAATATTAAATCGAGCGATGTCAATATTAAATTCGATTTTTCCTTTAGAGATAATCTTACGGTAATTAGAAAAATAATAGAAAACACCAACCAAGCCACGGCTGGACAAAAAACTGTTGCCATAAAGATTTCTGCAGACTACAACATAACAAACAACCTTACCCTGATGTTGTATTACGATCAAAACTTAAATACGCCAAAGGTTCAAACTAGCTATCCTACAGGCAATATCAATACCGGTATTAAAATAAGATTTAATCTAGCAGGAGTACAATGATTTTGATTAGAAGTGCCGAGCCTGGGGATGAAAAGGATATTTTATTTTTGATAAAGGAATTAGCTGTTTACGAAAAAGAACCTGATGCAGTTGAAAATACGGCTGATGACATACGTTCACATTTATTTGATGAGAGAATTTGTGAAGCTATTGTGGCGGTTCAGAAAAATGAAATTATCGGTTTTGCTTTATACTACAATTCTTACTCAACATGGAAAGGAAAGTGTCTTTATCTGGAAGATTTATATGTTAAACCTGAAATGAGGAGATCAGGAGTTGGAAAAATGTTATTTGAAAAAATAGTAGATCTTGCCTGTTTAAAAAAAGTACGCAGAATGGAATGGCAAGTCTATGATTGGAATCAACCTGCCATTAACTTTTATATAAAATGTAAAGCTAAGCTAAATAAGGAGTGGATGAATGGTCGCATTGAGTTTGACCACTAGTTTTAAATAATAACTCAAACTGTTACTATCTTCAACTCAAACAAGTGTATATTCATTACACTGAGCCCGAACGAAATCGACTAATTATATTAGTGAAGAAATAAGGAGAGACACAGGCAACTTCTTATGCAAAAGTTAACTGCTTGGAGAAGCAGTTTTTTCTAGTTTGATAAGAGTTTAATAGTTTTAGTAGACCCGCCAGGGTCATTGCATGAGAAGTTCCTGTACCTTATTTAAATATTGCAGTAGCACAAACAATCTATACAGAGGCCCTTCGAGGCCTTTTTTAGTTGTGTAAATCCTTCGAAAAGGATTAATAATAAGTGAAAACATTCTTTTCTTCAACAAGTTCTCGTAAATATTCATCGGGAACGCTCAAGCTCGCTTAAGTGTATATCTTAGGAGTGAAATAAGGAGAGACACAGGCAACTTCTTATGCAAAGTTAACTGCTTGGAGAAGCAGTTTTATTTCTAGTTTGATAAGAGTTTAATAGTTTTAGTCGACCCGCCAGGGTCATTG
>MDTC01109756.1_pt1 | contig 19659 bp, 15 predicted proteins | sample 811181 | NCBI WGS metagenome assembly MDTC01 (sample SAMN05326644, study PRJNA326480) | marine metagenome | isolation source: seawater | place: Pacific Ocean: North | collected 2011 | reverse complement strand
CTCCAACTCATTCCTAGCATCAATAGCGTTAGTACTAGCCATCCTATGCTTGCAGTCATGTTTTTCTTCGTCATCATTTTACATACCCCACTGTATGCACACCGCATGAGGCTCTATTTTCCCTATAACCATATGGGTGCGTTTTGTTTTACTCTATGCTGAAAAACCCTCATTTGAGTTCAGAATTGAAGATATGAAAATTACGATCTCCCCGAATAGTACACTAAATTTGTAACAATAGAAATCTGTGAAAAAACCGTTTCAAAGGAACTTAGAATCATGGAGACGTGTGCGGAATACACGAAAACATGACTGTGACATCAACATAAAACAATAAAAAATGCATCGTCAAAAAGTAACAAAAGCGAGGGATTGGCTGCAAAAATGCAGCCAATCCGATAACAAGAACGATCAGTAATCGAACTCGTCGTCGCCTTCGCCGCCACCGCGAGTCAAGATGACTGCACCAGCTATTACAGCAATGACTACTACGCCAACAATCATCATCATGGCGGTTTGATCAATTCCTGCATCAACATCCTCGTTTGCCTCACCAGGAGTTACACCTGGGTCAACAATAACTTCTGAAAGGTCATAAGATGCTTGAGCGTCTGAACTATCTGCGTTGCCATTCGCATCAACACCTGCTGCTGCGAAATAGTATATGGCATTACAAGTTCCACCACAAACGGTTTCCTTGGAAAGAGTCAATGATGTTGCTGCATCACTCATTTCTTGGCATTGAAGACCATCGAAAGCTGATGCATCGAACTGGAAAGATGCGGCCCAGCAAACATTCCAATGATCTACATCACCAGCATCTGCTGCTTCCCAATTTAGAGAAATATCAGATGCAGAGACTGTAACTGTCATTCCAGAAAGTACTGGAGACGGATCCACAGCACCATCAGCAACAATTGCGTTATGAGTACACATGACGCTGTTTGCACCATTGCCGTTCTCGAGCTTGACAGTCACCTTGTAAGATGTTCCATGAGCACCAGTAATTGTGGTTGACTTATCTGAAACAGAAGGCATTGTCTTGTCGTATTCATCATTGACGTATATCTTCGGGCGATCTTCTACTTCATTCAATAGAGATTCGTCTTCATAAGTCCACTTAATAGTCATCTGACCTGCAGCGCCAAGAGTTACACCATCGCACTGAACCCCAGTTGCTGGAGGTGTACCACTATCTGCAGATGCTTGGAATACACCGTAACTAGTCTTTCTTAGATTCCCAATATCTCCTGGTTGTGACCAACTTAGAACTACACCGCCGCCTTCAGCAGCAGTCTTAGCAGTGGACATCTCTACCCAACCTGTTGAACCGGCAAACCAGAGCGTGTAATCATTTGCAACATCGCCTTCAAAGGTAACCGAAAGTGTCTCGCCTGCTACATCAGCAGGACTGAAATCCAAGTAAGGAGTTGAGTTACCATCTGGCCCTAGACCCTCTGAAACATCGAATGCTACGACTGAATCGTACAAGCCACTCAATGATCCAAGAGTAGCATCTTCAATTGCATCTCCAGTTACGAAACTGAGATTGTGCCCCATTCCACCGTTGAAAGTAAGACTGTAGTCAACTGACCAAGCAGGATTGGTATCTCCACCACTTGACATCAACATGTTCCACATCGTCATTACCTCAGTATCGGTAGCACACGCGTTAAATGAATCACAGACTGTGACCTTTACCACGTTAGACCCAAGCCAGAGAGTATCTGTAAATGGCATCATACACATTACCATATTAGGTCCTGATTGGCAGGAATCAATATCTGTGGACTGACGTAGTCCACCAGAAATTTCCCATGTGTAAAAGAGCATCGAAGGATCTTCTGTCTCTGTGTCTGATGCACGGGCTTCGAATGAAAGTGCATCGCCGATTACAGGAGGATCGTTCATCAAGTCACCAACACGAATATCCACGTTCGGGATATCGTTGATTCCTTCTACCTGAGTAGCTTTGAGGTTATCAGAATTGGTTAATTCAGTCAAACCACTTTCTAGGAAATTGGCTGTAGCACGAATTACCTGATCACCTGGTAGAATCATTACCTGTACACAAGCAACTCCTTCAATTGCAGCGCCATCGTTTCCAGTAGAATCCTCTCCGAGTAACTTGTGTGGCGCTGCATCGTATCCGGGCTGATCAGTACAGTTATCTGCAGTGTAAGTCTGAGTTGCGCCATCTGAAGACTCAACTTCAAAGGTCATACTCCAATCGTAAGTGTTTGTTCGATCACTACCATCGTGAACGACTGTTCCTCTTATCCACTGTTGTCCAACGTTAACAATACCACCAAAGATGCCATCATCACCAATAGTCAAGGATTCCATACGAATGTTATGGAAAACACCGAATGTACCTTGAATGGAATCAAAGTTATTCCCAGCACGTGCATCATTTTCGACAGTTGATTCGAAATTAATTGTGGTTTCTCCACCTTGGTTTCCACCTTGGTTAGATCCGTTTCCTTGGCCTTGTCCTCCACCACTCTCGTCTAGAGATTCACCGGTGTAAATCACAAGGCTATCGAATTGAGCATCCACGTTGAATGCTGAATATCCGGATGTAGTGGAAGTGTCTGGAGTCATCCACCCATCGATTGTGTAAGAAGTTCCGTTGGAAGCGATACTGCGTGACTGGGTGCAGGGGTTATCGTTCGCTGCGCAAGGGTTTGGATATGCCCCGTTGTCAGAAGTCTGTTCGACATCAGACACGTTTCGCCATACCTCGACGTCTGTGGCTGTTCCTAGAACATATGAAGTAGAACCACTAATGGAACTGATTGTGACCTGATTTCCAGTTCCATCGTCAATAGTGGACATACCACCATCGTAATTTCCGCCGAATGAGACGGAAACTGTGACTGTTCGAGCTTCCCAATCTGCAACGCTCCCACCTGGGGTCATTGAGATTCTAAAGGGTGAAGAAGAACCTGCTTGAACTGTCTGTCTCTCTGCTGCTGCATCATCTGCATAACAGGTAGTGGCCGAATCACTCGGATTGCCATCTAACCAACAGATTTCTACTGCAATATCATTCCAATCAACTACTGAAACTGAGTAAGTTAATTCGTTGTTTGTGAGATCAGTATCTTGGTCCCCATATCCTTCAAGCGATACCTTGACTGTATATGTGCCCGCAATACTTGGACTCCACAACAAATCTGCGCCACTAGCCGACTTTACGGTGTATGCCCCATTAGCAAGATAATCTCCTGCAGTCAGGCTCGCATACGGGCATCCAGCGATAGCAGGACAAATTACCTGATCTGTTACATCTAGGATGGTCTGTTGTGCAGCTCCTGTCCCAGACATAACTTGAACTCTTACATTCAAGTTCAGGATGTCGTTAGTGCCGTCGTTCTTAACGACGACGACAAACGGCACACCGGTTCCAGCATCTATCTGGTTCCGAACCTCTCCAGAGAATGCGTCCGTATAGGACTCTCGTGGAGAGGTCACATCGTGCAGTTTGATCTCATCTCCTGCAGCACGTCCGGCATCGGACTGTGCTAGTTCGGCGTTCAATTCTTCCGGCGCGATGTAAAGCATCACGCTGGCAATCATCATTGCAATCATAATCAACGATAGCGTCTTCTTCATGGTCATGACCTCCAGTCGGTCACTGCCGCTTACGAAAATCATCTATATATATACAATTGGGGTAAAATGTTAGAAAACGAGGGTGAAAAAATACACGTTAGCGGGATTAGTGCATTTGATTTGTTAACAAATTAATCGCTTCAATAATTCCTCATTGCTTGGGTTGGAGAAACGGATGAGCCATTTTTAACAATTGGTAAAACGGCTAACAAGGTCATGAAAAGTGATAATAAAATGATGAATAAGAACTCTGCCCAAGGGACAACAAAACTCACACCCTCATTTTCGATATATGTCTTGAAAAGAAGGAAATGAAACGTTAAACCGGCCAGAAAACCATTTATTACTCCAATCCCACTAATCCAACCCACTTCAATCAATATGGAATTCGCCACTTGTTTGCTTTGCATTCCAATTGCACGAATTACACCAATCTGTTGTTTCCTTTCATTAATGCTGCGAGCTGTAACAACTGCTAAACCAGAAACACCAATGAAAAGACCTAGGGCTAAAAATACTCGAAGTAAACCCAACAATGAAACTAAAATGATACGGATTTGGTCAAATAATTCGTCCACAACAAGGACATTTGCACCTTCCGGGCCAAATTCTAACTGAAGATTTGAAGCGACTGCGCTTACATCTACTTCCTCAGAAAGCGCGATCCAACCCATACTATTCGATGATTCAGCTAATGAAGAGAATGCATCAGAAGATACCAACACGCCCGACAAAAGCAATGATGCGTCTTCAGTCAATACGCCCGCAACACGAAGATTGGTTTGGACCATGGGCCGCAAAGGATCTCTAATCTCGATAGTTGAACCAGATGACAAACCTCTGCCTTCTGCAGGTAATGATCCTAACAACGAATATGATTCCATGCCGATAGATGCATCCACAATCGCCAAATTAGGATTTGAAAGAACTTCTGCCCAAACATCAATTGCTGAATCACCCAATGAAGGGTCCCATTCGGACAATGGTAATGCACCTACTTCTAGAAAACTCAGCGATATCCCCCTCAATGTAGAATATGTCGAATTTGTATCATTCCCTCTAATAATACACAGGCCAACATCCATGATGGTGAATGATTCAATTCCATTTCTTTCAAGGTCATCATCACTCCAATCGAATAATGGGGATAGGTCCAATTCTTGACCAGAACTGGTCATAATTAGGTCATATTCTCCCCGAGAATTTTCTCCCAAATCAGAAACATAGCTTGCAAAAAGAGTACTGTAACCCGATAATGCGATTAATGCAAATAAAACAATGCTATACATCGCCATAGAAGCTGCTGCACGGAATGGTCTCGATTGAGGATAAGCAATTGAAAGTGAGAAAATTGCAGACATTTTCGGCTTCGATTTCGCAATCTCTCTCAACGCTCTTCGCGCTAAAAATGGCCCTAAACTAGACCCAATCAATACTCCTGCCACAAGTAAGAAAACTCCTGAAATAATCAAAGAGAAATCGGTCGACTGAGAACCACTTGAGAAAAACAAGCAAGATACGATAATCAAAGTACCCATCAATGTCGAGGAAAAAAGCCAAGCAACTCCGTTTCTAGATTGTTCAACTCCTAGTATTCTAGGCCTTTTCGGCAACATTTTTCTAAAAATTCCTTCAACAGGTAAGATCAATGATAACAAAAGAATCGATATTCCAGAAATTCTCAACGAATAACCTATTCCTGTTGAGACTTCATCTAAAACAAAACTCATAATTAAAGAAACAAATGCTCCGACAATTAAGAAAATTGATGCGATTAAGCTCCAAAATCGGACTGTAGAAAAATTCGAAGATAAGCCTCTAAGACTCGATATTGAATTTCGTCTAGATAATACAAAAGAAGAAATCCTCAGAGTTATTGCAGATAGTAAGAATCCACTCATTGCACCGATAATTAGTGAATTGGTAGTCCATGCAAAACTGAAGCCAACACCAAAAGTAGCCTCAAAAAAGGCGCCTAATCCCCCCATTAACAACCCCGCAATACCTAATCCAAGCATCGAACCAAATATGCATCCCGGCAAAGACAAGATGACACCTTCAATTCTGAGTAGCCATTCAACATCATTGCTCGAAGCACCTATTGCGCGAAGTAAACCGAATTGCTGGCTACGATCTTCTGAAGCCATTGTCCATAGATTGACAATCAGAAGAAGACCTGCCATGACTAAAAAGGCTCCAAAAATCAAAAACAAAGTAGAAAATGAAGAACCAGCACCTTCAATGGATTCAATGGATTCTGCTTTAACATCATTCAGTGATGCAGATGAAGACAAAATGTCTGCTCTTCGATTTGCCCAATCTTCTAATGCCTGGATTACAATTGTTGCATTTGATTCATTTTGAGGGATCTCGACCAAAATCATACTCCTACGAGGGGTGCCCCCCAACAGTTCAGCAGCAATATCCATGGGCATTGTCCCAATTATCGCTGGACTAATCATATTGAGATCTGAATCCATCAAAAGAAATTCGTCAATATTTACGCCCTCAGGATGAATGTCGACTTGCATTCTGAAATCATCATCCATATTCCTACCAAGAAAATAGGAATCATTGTGATTTGAAAACTCTAATTGAGATCTAAGTCGAATCGTATCATTCTCGCCAATAAGATGGGAAGTGATGTCTCCCTCCATAGCAAGGAAAAATGGGGGGAGATAAATTCCAAGCCCTACATCAAATGTTGAAAAAATCCGCGAAGTAGTATTTCCTCCAAGTTCAATGATTACTACTCCATATGAAGTAGAAGAATAGGTGACTCCATCCCATTCTGAAAATGCTCTGCCATCAGCCCCTAAAGGGAGAGGTAAATCTTCAACAAAGGTAAACAAAATAGGCGACCAAACAAGAACGGATTCTTTTCCATGTAGAATTAATCCTCCTTCGTTAGCCCCCAACACTGATGATTCGGGAATGAAAACTTCTTGGAATCCGCTACCATTCCACCATTTTATTGAAGAAGAACTACCAATGAAAATCTCATTCTGATGGACAAAAGCAATGTTTGATTCACCTACATCAAAGCAATGAGGGACGTCAACGTTAATCCAACATAATTGACTATTGAATAGTGTTTGAAATAAGATTACAACGGAATGAGTATCAGAATATATCTCTGCGCCGATTGCTTCTTCATCAAATTCTACTTCATCAACTACGAAAGTGAATTGATTAGAAGTCAAATTCATTTTGAAAAATCTGCCATTATTTTGAATCCCAGAAATTGCAAAAAGAGTTGAATCAGAAATTGATATTCGGGACAAATCGAATGTATTTTCTGCTATTGTTGAGGTTACCATTGATATCGTGTCAACTAAAATCAACTCATCCTTAGTCAACACATAAATCACCGATTCGTCAAATGCTACATCGAGTATATCTGCGATTAAAAATTCGGAGATGGGGCCGTTTCTAGGTGTTAAAAAAACACCCGCATCAGTCACTATTGTTGTCCCGCTTGCATCCGAATTTATCCCGATAACTGCTTCACCATCCAATGAAGTAATTTTTTCATCGTTATTCCAAATTCCTGAAATCGGAGTCAAAAGAAAAGAGCCGGCATCTGAATCATGATCGATGATTTTCAATGCAGAATTGATGCCAGCTACATCTCCTGAAGACAATAGCCCCCCTCCGCTTGATCTTGTTAAAGATGCAATTTCACCAGGAACCAAATTATTCCAATGAAATCCGGCGTCGGATGCAATCATAGAATTTGAAAAAGCATCCTCTATCTTATCTTCGACACTTGGATTAAGATGGCCAGTGAAAACATCACCGTTTCCAGAAATTACTGCTCTTGAGACAAAGCCCTCCTTGTTTTGAATAGTTTGGCTCCTCTCAAGTGATGTAATCAATATAGGTTGATTTGCGTTCTCCCAACCTAATCCATCTGACTCTATTATAGATTGAACATGGAATGTGTGTTCTTTCCTAATTGTCTCATCATTAAGCAATTCAGACCAAGATAATGTAAACGAATCAGCAACCTGTAAATCCAATGATTTCGCTAATGCCGTATTTACTAAGGCCCATTCAAATCCATCAACAGAATTGCCTCCAATCTGAGACCACGTTACTTCTGGAGACCCTATTGGTTCAGACCAAGGAGTATTTGTTCGTAAATTGGTATCGGGGGCAAGCCAGATTACATTCGGATTCACTTTACTACCATCGGGTGAAATACCAGTTCCACTTTGATGTAATTCAACTCCAATACCATCTATTTCATCTTCTTCGATTAATTCATTCAGGGCAATCATCGATCGCGTCTGATTCATCAAAAGAGGGGCCGAAGTGAGAGGATCGAGTCCTTCAACTGTCCAATCAACTTCACCTAAACTAGATACTAAACGATCTTCAAGTGTAGCGTCAAAGCTATCACCTACTATCAAAGAACTAGAGACTACAGCAGAAGATAACATTAGACCAAAAAACAACAATGCTGAACTCGTTTTTCTACGATTCGTATCTCTAATCGCCAGTTTACTAAGCATTCTAACCCTAGGAGAAAACAACACTCTTGAGAGAAAATGTAGTAAGATGAATCCGCAGACTGATACAAACCAATGCCAAATTGCTGAACTCTTCCAAAATGTGAAAGAAAATAAAGATACGAACAATAAGAAATCAAGTAATAATAGAGGAGAAAGTACTCTACGGGACAAAGTCCTCACTCCTCTTCAACAGTAGTTTCAGCTAGAATTCCATCTTTAATTTCCAATACTCTTCCACACCTATTTGATACGGTATCATCGTGAGTAACAACAACCAATGTAATCCCCTGTTTATGATTTAGTTCTTCCAATGCTCGCATTACTGAATCTGACGTATCTGAATCGAGATTGCCTGTTGGTTCATCTGCAAATAATATCGAGGGACTATGCACAATAGCTCGTGCAATGGCCACCCTCTGTTGTTGCCCACCAGAGAGTTCAGAGGGTTTGTGACTGGATCTATTAGACAAACCCATCACAGACAAGGCTTCCATCGCCTTCATTCTAGCTTCATCCGCAGGAGTATTCAAGAGCAATAACGGAAGTTCTACATTTTCTACTGCACTTAGAACTGGCAATAATTGATACTGTTGAAAAATAAAACCCATTCTTTCCCCCCTGATTTTTGTCCTCTCAGAATCTGAAATTGAGGAAATATCCATTCCTTCAAAATGAATTGCCCCACTACTAACTACATCTAAGGTTGAAAGACAATTCAATAGTGTCGTCTTTCCACTTCCAGATGGACCAGTAATTGCCAGCATTTCACCAGAAAGAATTTCTAATGATACGCCGCGAAGTGCTGAAACTTCTGACTCACCCATAGGGTATACTTTCCAAAGTCCCTTGGCAGTTAGCATCGCCCCCATATTATTCCATATGAATCGGAGCATGATAAGACCTATTCCGAGGCGTGAAATATGGGAAGATTATGGGGCTAACATGGAAGACACCATCAAGGCATGGAAAGTCACCATTTTGTTCTTCGGCCCCCTAAGAGAACATGTGGAAACTGAAACGCTTGAATTAACAGTAGTAACAAAATCAACTATAGAGAGTATCATACAATTATTAGGAATAGAAAATTGGATAAAAACGGGACTCAAGGCCGCTATTGATGGAGAATTTTGTCCACTCGATACGATTCTACACGATGGTGCCGAAATTGCCCTACTCCCACCTGTTTCAGGAGGATGAAAATAGATTCAGAAGTGGTAAAACACTAGAATTGTCTTTGAATGATGAGGAGCGTGGTTGCACCATGGCAGGACTAGGGCCGATGGAAGGAGCAATACTTGTAGGACTATTCCTAATCTTGTTTGGACCATCTCAACTTCCTAAACTTGCTAGGTCTTTGGGACAGGCTAAATCTGAATTCAACAAGGGACTTGTCGAAGGCGATGTATCCAATTCAACAGAAGAAGATCTAGAAAGAGGGGGCATGACCGATTCAGTAGCATTGGCTGAAGAAGCAAAAAGCAAAGGAGTAGAGGTGGATGGTAAGACTTCTGAGGATATCAAGAAAGAACTTGATGAGTCAGAATAATCTCAAGTCCCGCCTCTCTTGAGTTTGAGTTTTGAACCACAATCAGCGCATGACCCGTAAGTTCTGCGCCAGCGAGAAACATTTTCAGGAGGAGGATGGAGTTTCTTACATCCCTTACATTCCAATACCCATTCCCAGTGTTCTTTGATTCCTTCATTCATCACTGGATGCCAACCTACACCAAAACGGCCAGCGACATTCTGTATTCTGTGATCATCGGTAACAATAATCGCTCGATGCTCTAGAGCGATTGCCAAAACATCCATGTCAACAGCAGACAATCCAGAAATGTCTCCAGTTTCCTTTGCTGCTTCACGTGCTCTTTCAAGGGCTTCTTCAGATGGGGCCCGCCAATGAAGTCGTATTCCCTCAATCAAAAGAGAGCGGTCCTTATCCACTCGGGCAATCTCATCCCTCTGACTATTTGCAACAAGTCCACCTGAAAGGCGATTAGGCGGCAGATGCAGTAATGCACCTGTGTCTAAGACTCTAGCTGCGCCGACCATGTGACCCCACGGGCTCACTTCCCTCTTGATACATCCGGCCGAAGAATGTATCATCTTCACATCAAATTCATTGCTATTGCCCCTACCCCACCAATATGGGAATCCTGAGTTTCTTGGACCCGGTGGTACAATTTCTCGATGGATTTGGCCTGATTGGATTAGCAATTCTAATTTTCTCTGAGGCAATTATCAATCCAATACCTCCTGAAACTCTTTTTTGGCCAATGCTAATTGCTGATCAGACATTATACGGAAGTCTTCTGTTAACCGTCGTTGCAACTTCTTCATCTGTAGCGGGAGCGGTTGTTGGTTATTGGATAGGTGTACGTGCAGGAAAACCACTAATTGAACGATTTGCATCTAATGATACAATTCGACGTCTAGAAGTTTTGACTGAAAGATATGGGGCTGGTGGAATCTTCATCGCCGCAGTCTCACCAATTCCGTACAAGGTGTTTGGATGGATTGCAGGGATGGGCGATATGGACTTACGACTTTTCATTGCAGCAGGGATACTCGGGAGAGGTGTTCGATTTGGCGTTCCAGCCATGGCAATAGGAGTATATGGTGAAGAGATATTGAGTGCGTTGAACATTTGGACATTTTCTGCAATTGCAATTATTGGGACAATCATTGTTATCCCACTTTTCCGTTGGTGGGAAGGGCTTCTAGATGAAAATTTAGATGCAAATCCATCCGATTGATTCTTGTGCATGACTACTCTCGGCGGCTTATCGCTCGTGTAGTGTAGTTCGGTCCATCATGGCGGGTTTTCATTCCGTCGACCCGGGTTCAAATCCCGGCACGAGCACTCAATATTAATTCGGGCGACGAAGTTCAAACCAAACAGGGTAATGATCAGATACATTTCCACCACTCATTTCTCGGTCTATGCCCCACCAACCAGTATAGGACATTGCAACATCTTCATCCAAAATTATTCGATCATATGCACAACGAGTAGCTGAAACTGTGGTATCGGCATTATCCGGAACTATCCAAGTATGATTTTCATTTCTAATCAATAACGAATCTAATTCGTGCAGGGCAGCATAATCACAATCAGCATTGAAATCACCCATTAGAATCAAATTTAATTCGGGAGATAAATTGGCAGAAAGATTTCCTAAAGCATTCAATTCTTCCACTGCAACAGTGGGAGAAGTATGAATCGAAACTATTGTGAATTTGAAATCAGAAGTCGCTCCATTTTTTGTAATAGCTGAAAATTCAGTGATGAATGGTTCTCTCTGGAAATCATCCAACAAAGTGTCATTGTGAAGTGAACCATTTTCAGTCGGCGCTACTATCGTACTTCGATAATAAATCGCATACTGCTCTTGCCCCCCTATATCGTCTTCCTGTTGGCCACTTCGTTCAGACAATTGCATACTCCATTCACTAGAGGAACCATTTCGAAGTTCATCCAAGAATTGGTACGGAACCTGTTGATTGATGTCCTTAATTTCCTGAACCGATACCATATCATATCGATCAAAGATATTTACTAATTCAGAAACAACATCAGGCTTACCCATCTTTGTTTGGCCAAAAATTTTGATGTTAAATGTAGCAATTCTAATCGTATCTTCTCTTTCTAACTGCTCTAGCGGCTCTACTGAACGATCGATGTATATCACTTCAGGAGGAGGATTTTCTTCAATGAAAACAGCGTAACCAAAATGACCTACAAGAAGAATATTGAGAATGATTGATGCAACCAAATAAGGCCTCTTCTGTTGAGACATAGGGTGCTCACAACAACCATCCTATTTTGATTTCCAGTCAATGTTGAAGTGTAAGATGGAGAAAACCAACAATATGGAGATGCCGCAAGTAGTCATTCTGGCAGGAGGGCTAGGCACTAGATTACGGGAAAAAACTCAATTTAGTCCAAAATCCCTTGTTGAAGTAAATGGCACTCCAATTCTTACCTATATTCTTGATTGGGCATACGAACAAGGTTGTGAAAACGGACTCGTTTTAACGGGGCATTTAGGTGAAATGTTTCAGAACTTCAGGCATAAAATGAATATTCAATTCATCCAAGAACCAGAACCGTTGGGAACTGGGGGGGCGCTTTGGAATGCAAGAAAATATCTAGAAAAAGAATTCATTCTCCTTTGGGGTGACGATTACCATCCTATCGACTACTCGTCACTATATTCGACACATAAAAATGAAAACAGTCCGCTCACAATTACGGTTACAAAATCACATGATTCCATGAATCTAAAACATAGAAATGGTAGAGTAATCGCATACAATAAATCAGAACCCTGCGCGGATTTCAATGGATACGAAGCCGGAACAAGTATCGTAACCAAAGAAGTGATTGAAAACCTTGGAAAAGAAGGGAAATGGAGTTGGGAAGAAACCGTTTACCCTACACTTTCTGGACAAATTGTTGCACATATAGATAATACAAAATTTTGGGATATGGGTACCCCTGAGCGTCTCAAAAAACTAGAAGATTTCTTCGAGAATGGCGGCCTCGGATGATTGGACAAGAGGGATTTCTGGAAATACCTCCTCTCCTTCAACTAAAACCAGAATCATGCCTCCAAAACCCCCTCCCATCATCCTAGCTCCTAAGACACCATCTTCCTGTTGTATCGAACCCACCAGTTGATCCATCTCTGGAAGGCTAACACCTAATGAACGTAAAGAGGCATGAGATTGATTCAATAGTCCCCCTAGGTCAATAGCAGAAGAAGAAATTGCACTCCTTACTCGAGCATTCTCATCTTCTACATGTCGTTCTAAGAAGCTATTTATCTTCCCATACTGTGTGGATGATAACTCTCTTTGGATTTTTGAATCTACTAATTTAAACCGCCAATCATGCGGGATTGGTACAAATTCTACTGAAAGATCAGAGAAATCAATCAGACTTGCATGCCCTTCTTTTGCATTCATCATTGCCAATTGATCAAGTAACCCACACGGGGTCCCCAACACTTCATGCTCAATTCTTTGAGCCTCTTTTGAAGCATCTAATGAATCCAATGGACCCTTAGAACAAAGGACAATTGCAAGACATAATGCTGCAGAAGAGGACATTCCCTTGCCAATCGGAATTGTACTTGTTACTGAAAGATCTGCTGGCCAACCACCTGCTGATTTCCAAAGTTCAACTACAATTGAATCTCCCGAAAATCCCTTCTCTCTTTCAACTGCCTCTAGAGTTAAATTACAATCTATCGCAAATGGAAGTGCAAGACCACCTGCATAATCGGTATGCTCTCCAATTATGTTAACACGAGAGGGAACTACCGCACGACGTTGCATAGGCTAACTCAATATATCCGTGATATCGAAAGCATATGAGGTCTCGTTTTTGGAGAAAAAAAACGATTTATCTTTTTTGATGAAGGATGGGAGCGTTGAAGGGCCACTGTCTATGATGTGACACTATGGGCAACCCTGTATTCGCGTACCTTCTTCTCAAGGAGCACCCATATGGAAGAGAGATGTTACGCCAAATTCTCTCTCAAGGATTTATTCCGGCCATCATTATCAGTGAAGATTCTGCTATAGGTGATGAAGAAAGAGAAAAGTTCCTCAAGCGAATTGAGGGGCTTCCAGTAGCTCCTACAATCAAAGAACAATTGGAGCAACTTGAGTCAAAAGGCATTCAAGTTCCACATGAGACTGTACCAATTCACAATTCAGAAAATGTCATGCCACTAATTGAGAATATGCCCCTGGATCTAATCGTTTTCGGAGGAACGAGAATCATTCGAGGAGAAATTCTAGAACATCCAAAAGATGGAGTAATCAATAGCCATCCTGGGTTACTACCTGATTGTAGAGGTTCTGCATCGCCTGCTTGGTCAGTATATCATGACATTAAAATTGGGTCAACAACTCATTTTTGTGATAATGGGATAGACACGGGCGAAATATTACTCAGAAGAGAAGTACCTGTAAAAAGAGGAATGACTTATGAAATCCTTTGTCACGAAACCCTTGTGCTTGCAGGAGTACTAATGAAGGAAGCACTAATGGCATACGTTGAAGGAAAGTGGCCTGAAATGCGCCGACCACAAGGTGAAAGCCCATGGCCTACCTTCCGAAACGCACCTGATGAAATCTTGGAAAGCGTGTATCAAAAATTATCTGAACAAACATATGCACACTATGTAGACTGAGGTGAAAAAATGGAAATACCGTATGCATCTAATGTATTGAATGGAATGAGGGCAGTAGTATGTGGGGCATCAAAAGGCATTGGCCGTGCAACTGCTGAAATGCTTGCTTCATGTGGAGCAGAAGTGATTGGTTTGTCTAGAACAGCACCAATTATTGAAGGTGTGCGCTCTCTAAGTGTTGATTTAGAAGATCAAACATCAGTAGAGAATGTTATTGCAGGAATATTAGATGATGGAGCAATCCACATCTTAATCAATAATTCAGCAGGGCCTCCAGGCGGTCCACTTCTAAACAATGAAATTGACGATTTTATTGCTCCATTCAAGCGCCATTTACATGCATCACATCGAATCACTCAGATGGTAGTTCCATCAATGGAAAATGCAGGTATTGGGCGCATAGTCAATATCATCTCAACTTCAGTGCGTGAGCCAATCCCAAATATTGGCCTCTCAAATACACTCAGAGGAGCAATGGCGTCATGGGCAAAATCACTCAACCAAGAATTACCCACTTGTGTTACAATCAACAATATTCTTCCTGGATTTACAGATACAGATCGTCTAAATTCGCTGGCTTCATCCATACATGAAAAGACTGGGAAGAGCATAGAAGAAATCCAAAAAGAATGGATGTCACAAGTGCCTATTGCAAGACTAATTGACCCGATGGAAACTGCTTCAGCAATTACTTTCCTTTGCCTACCTCAATCTGGCGGAATTCGAGGAGTAAGTTTGGCTGTCGATGGTGGCAGAATGCGATCAATTTGAGGAGATTAAATGGAAGAAACTCTGACTCCAGAAGCTGCGGCCTCCTTGCTCCAAGCCATAGCGAACGGTGAAGGAATTGAAGATAGTGTTTCTACAGGAACATTACTGGCACTAGCAGAAATGGCATTAGATTTGGAAAGAATGGAGATTTGTGAGAGATTAGCATTAGCCGGCCTAGGTAAGGCTGAAAAAGAAGAAAATATGGAAGCTGGGGCTTGGGCATTATTCCTTATTGCAAGGGTAAAACTCACTGATGCACTTCAACGAATCGAAGAAGCACATCTTGAAGAAGAAACTGTTCACCTAGATGCCGGACTATTAGGAGCCCTACAAGATGCTCGAATTGCGGCAGAAGAATTGAACGATGTACGATTAATTGGTAATATTGATCAATTGGAAGGAATACATTATCGAGCAATAGGAGATATTATTCGAGCCAGAGACTCATTTGTCAGAAGTTTAGGTTCCAAAGAATCTACAGGAGATTTCATTGGGGCTGCAAACAGCCTACATAGCTTAGGTGAAGTTTCAATGGATCAAGCAGAATTTGAAGATGCGCTCGGATTCTTTGATCGCGCTGCTGAAACATATGAATCTGTAGAACAAATGTTGGATTGCGCCCATGCTATGTCTCTTTCAAGTCATGCATTGATTCAATTAAATCGCCTTGAAGAAGCAAAAACAAGGTTAGAAAATTCACTAGAAATTGGTAGAGACATGGAAGATTCGTCCACACAGATTGTTGCTCACTGGGGATTAGCAGACTTAGGACATTTAACTCAAGATATTGCATTAGAATTGGAAAATCTCCAAGCAGCTGTCGTATTATTCATTCATCTCGAAAAACCAGTTCCAGATGCATTGCGAATAAGATTAGATGCTATGGTAGACTCACTAGATTCACAAGAAAATGGGCACGAACCATGAAGAGTAAGGGGCTACTGTGAGAAACGATGGAGTTCGATATATTTCTCTCTATCAGCCAGACGCCTGATGCTTCTGGACACATGCCTGATGAACAAACTATGATGCGTAACTACTTCGAACAAGTTGAGGCTGCGGACCGACAAGGATTCGGTATTGCATGGATTGCTCAAGCACATCTTTCTACTGAAGAACAAAAATCAAACCTGAAACCAGTGGTACCTCATTTTCCGGGAGAAATTGGGTTATGTACTGATTTTTTCCAACTTGCTGGGGCAACTTTCTCTCGAACAAAAAATATCGATGTGGGGAGTGCAGTATTGAGCATACTTGCAAATGGTGGACCAATTACAACTGCAGAACGAATAGGAAATTTATGCCAACTAATAGGTCTTCAAAACGATGAACGAAGAGTGCATATCGGTTTTAGTTCAGGCCGTTTTGAGTTTATGGCAAGGCCATATGGAATCGTCCCAAGGAATGCAGTGGAATCTGCTGCATGGCCAGTATTAAGGAATCGAATTTTCAGAGAAGCAACTGAAATTCTTCTCCGATTGCTGCGAGGTGAGGCTATTTCTTCCGAAGATCTTCAACCAACAATTCTACGATTAGAAGACTTCAGAACTGAAGAAGATTGGGCATCAGTCCAATCCGCTGCAAAGAATGAATACAATTTACCAACTCTACCAAGTGAAGTTCAAATTGCACGAAGATATGCCTTTGAGAGACTGAAAATTATCCCAAAAAATTGGCCTAGGGATAAATTGAATCTAGTTCTTGGTTCTCATGATCAGGATACCCAAATTTTTGCAAATCAGTTCATGCCTGTTCAAGTTTTCAACCTAAGTATCACCCCTCCTGAAGTAATCGAAGCAACTCATCAAAGAATGGAAGAGAATTATCACCCTGATGGTGGAAAATGGGAACGGCGAATGATGCCTAGAACTCTAATGATCTTCCTTAACGAAGAAGAACATTTGAATCCAGAACAAAGATCGTCTACTGCAAAGAAGGAAGCAGATGCTGCTCTAAGATCGTATTGGTCCGCACTTGATGGGACCATAGACCCTCATAAAGTAGAACGAGCAACAGATAATGCAGTAATTGGAAATGCTGAAGAAGTGGCAAAACAAATCATAGAGAGATTTAATCATGAAGATCGAATCATGTGTTGGTTTGACTTCTTTAATCATGATTCAGCGAGAGTAATCAGAAATATGGAGGCATTCATGAGTAAAGTGAAACCTTTGGTGGAGAGTGAATTACAATGAGTAATCAAAAACGTCCTTCATCGGTATCCCCTGGAAGACCAGGTTCAGGTGTTTATCCATCTAATCCACTTGGAGAATCACATGAAGGAATACCAACAGGACGAGATGTTGAATGGGAACCTTTGGTTGATTTTAGACGTCTCGATGTATCAGAAAATACAATTCATGGAGCCGTGGCTTGGGTTCATGGAAACGAAGTTATCCATTCATTTGGAGGTAATGTATTGGTATACGGAAGATCAATGATGAAGCCCCTAATGATGAAGCCATTCGTAGATGTTCTTGATGATTTAGACTGGACTCAGAAAGCAATTGCCTGTTCTTCCCACAATGGTGATACTGAACACGTGGCTGCAGCTCAATCTCTTCTTTCAGAATCTGAATGGGGATTAATGCAATGTCCATTGGATGTTCCTTTAATCCAATTTGGAAGACAGGTTAGAAGGCCTCGAAGATGGTTTCACACCTGCTCTGGTGAGCATGCAGCAATTCTGAATGGAATGAGAAAAATGGGCATGAATAGGGCAGGATATACACTTCCGAGTTCCCCCTGGTTCACAAAATATCTCGATGTTCTTCGTGACTATATGTGCAAACCAGATTGGGAACCACTAAGGGTTGCAAAAGATGGATGTGGATTCCCTACAGTTTCGAATACTGTTGATGAACTTGCGATTATGTTCGCAACACTCACCAACAGAAAAGATGAGGATTGGATTTGGGAAGCAATGATTAGACACCCGGATCTTGTTGGAGGATTCAATCGACTTGATTCAACAATTATCAAAGCCGGAAATGGAAAGGTCCTTGCAAAGGAGGGAGCAGATGGTTTGTTAGGGATTTCTCTCGAACATGAAGACTGGCCGAAAGGTTTGGGCATTGTGATTAAAATTGCTCATGGATGGAATAGTCAAGCAACTTGGTATGTGGCAAGAGCAGTATTGGGGGTACTGGGTATCGAATTGAGAAATCCATACCCATTGCATAGGCAAAAAGCATTCATTGTCCCAGGAATTGTCCCCGATAAATACCTAGAGAAATTAGAGACAGTTGTCACCTGGGATGAATGGGATCCCGACCGTGACCGATTTCAAATTCTAGAAAATCAATACGAAGAAGAGGCAAGAAACCCTCATGAAAACGAAGGACGGATGTGAAAAGTTGATCGACCTCCCAAACCATATTGGAGGAAAGGAAATTTATGCAATTGAAAATGATTGGATAGATAACCATGCACCATCAACTGGAGAAATCATCGCTAGAATCCCTCGGTCAAGAATTCAAGATGTAGAAAAAGCAGTTGAAAGTGCCAAGAAAGCGTTTCCAGAGTGGTCCGCTCTATCTAAAGATGAACGAGCAGGTTGGTTAGACAAAATTGCTGATTCACTGGAAAAAAGAATAGACGAAATAGCAGTATTAGAATCGTTAGACACAGGTAAACCAATTAGAATTGCTAGAACTGTGGATGCAGAACGTTCAGTAGCTAATTTTAGATTCTATGCTGAACAAATTAGAGAATTAGAAGAAGAAGAATTCCGTATGAAAAATGCAACTAATCACGTCATAAAACGTCCAGTAGGTGTTGGGGTTCTCATCACCCCATGGAATCTACCATTATACCTACTTTCATGGAAGGTCGCTCCTGCGATTGGAATGGGGAACACAGTAATCTGTAAACCAAGCGAATTTACTCCCATGACTGCAAATCTGATGATGCAAGTCATCAAAGATGCAGGGTTGCCGGATGGTGTTGTGAATCTAATCCACGGAACAGGTATTGAAGCAGGAGCACCACTTGTGTCTCATCCTGATGTACGCTTCGTTTCTTTCACGGGCGGAACTTCAACAGGTTCTTTTGTAGCTAGAGAAGCGGCATCTTCATTCAAGAAAATCAGTTTAGAATTAGGGGGGAAAAATGCCACTATAATCCTCGATGATTGTGACCTTGACCGACATATGCATTCTATTGTAAGAGCGTCGTTCCTTAATCAAGGACAAGTATGTCTTTGCGGGAGTCGAATTTTAATTCAAGATTCAATTTTTGAGACATTCAAAAACAAATTTGTTGGAGCAGTAAATAATCTAAGGATAGGTGATCCCTCAAAACAAGAAACCGATTTAGGATCTTTAATCAGCCCTGAGCATTTAGAAAAAGTAAGATCATATGTGAATCTAGCGATCCAAGAAGGAGGAACACTTCTTACTGGAGGAGATACACCTAACATTGATTCTCAATTTAGAGGAGGAAACTGGATCACACCTACGGTAGTTGAAGGACTATCTCCAAATTCGAGATGCTCTACAGAAGAAATTTTTGGGCCAGTAGTTACCCTTCATCCATTCTCTACTGAT
>MDTC01156447.1_pt1 | contig 19661 bp, 21 predicted proteins | sample 811181 | NCBI WGS metagenome assembly MDTC01 (sample SAMN05326644, study PRJNA326480) | marine metagenome | isolation source: seawater | place: Pacific Ocean: North | collected 2011 | reverse complement strand
GAAAACTACACAATCTTGTCGGAGAACCCCTTGACCCAATTAAGGTCGTCATCCGAGGTTATGAGCAATTAGAAGAAGAAATTGAGTTTGATACTTCCTTTGCGAGTGAGTGGTCTTAATGGAATTGTGTAATCGAGAAACATTAAAGGCTACATGGGGTTGTTTGAAAGAGGAAAATGGGGAATTATTGCCAATCATATTATTTGCAGAATGTTTGTGGTGGATTTTTATGTTAGTCATTATCAACGGGGTTTTTCAAAGTATTCGGAGATGGCGAGAAAAGAGGAAATTGGCGAGAGAGATGAAGCAAAAATGGGAAGATAAATGGACATTCCCTCCAAAACGGAACAATTAGATAGCGAACACCCCTATTCTATCCCTATGCTTATCCTTTTTACAGGGAAAGGTGGTGTCGGAAAGTCCACGATGTCGGCTACTACGGCTATACATCACGCACAGAAAGGAAAAAAGACAATCCTTGTTTCCTCCGACCCTGCTCATTCGACAGATGATGTTATCGGACAAAAAGTGGGATTCAACCCTACCGAAATAGATAAAAACCTTTGGGCTATGAATATCAATGCCGAGAAACAGGCTAAGGACTTCCTTGAACGCATCAACGAGGGCATGATGAGCCTTACAGCAAACATTCCGGGATTTGACCCCGAAATCTTGGGCGAAATGGCGGGATTTCCGGGCATGGAAGAATACTTCGGCATGGAAATGATTTACAACCTTATGACCGATGCAAGTTATGATGTCGTGGTTTTCGATACAGCACCAACAGGTCACACTTTGAAAATGCTAACAGCACCCGATTCCATTCGTGCATTCATCCTTCGCATCCTACGCATGAAAGCGAAGATAGAAAACCTAAAGGGATTTATCTTCCGTAAAAAATCCGAAACAGCAAAAATCGTCAAAGAATTAGAAGACATTTGTGACCGCATTGAAGTATTCAAGAAGTTATTGCGTGAAGATGACTGTTCAATCAACCTCGTTTCAATTCCCTCCGAAGCAGGTTATCAAGAGTGCGCTCGCACCGTAAAGTTTATGAATACAATCCAATTGCCTGTAAAACATATTCTTGTGAATAACATCGTCCCCGACTTCGGACAAGAAGTATGGGACACGGCGGAAGACAACCCTGCCGCCTCCATGACTTACAGAAGTTTCCAAATTCAACAGCCATACTTGGCTAAGTATCGTTCACTCGCTTCGGAAAATGAAGTTCGATTGGTCGGTATCACTCATGTTCCCTTTGAACCGATGGGATTACCTGCTCTTGCCAAATTAGCAACCCTCGTATGGGGTTCTAAGGGGATGATATGATGGATTTATTGACTTGGTGGATTTCTATTCTCACCATCTTTTTCATTATGGAATCGGCGGCGATTGTTTATTTCGTTAGATGGATTCTTTGGAGATGGAATACATCGGTTAGGGAATTATTGATAGCGCACTATTCAGATAGTGAGTCGGACAATGAAGAAGAATGATGCGTCTAACTTTCGATTGGGATTCGGTGGGTCTTGAAGACAAACTTGTTCAAGACGGTTTAGCGAAGTTATCGCAAGATTTTCCTAAATATGATGTCTATTATCGGATTTCAGCAAGTGGGACAGGCATACACGCCCTAATTTCCCCCAAGAACAGAAAGAACCCCTCACCTGTGGAGATAGATGATGAGGATGCGTTGAATTACCGACAGGAGATGGTTGATTTTGGATTGGAGGATATTTGGCGACTAAAAGGAGATAAGGCGAGGCTCAAGAGTGGAGGCACAACGGCTCAATTATGGCAATACAAAAATGGAAATACGGCGGGAGAGTGGGTAAAATATGTTGAGTGACTTAGAGCAGAAAGAGTTTGCGAAGGTTCTTGAGTTTCAAGCCATGCAAGAAAATACAATATGGATGGTCGAAGGTGAGGGTGAAACCCTTGACGGAATGAAAGTAGTGAAGGCTATGATGGAAGGGCGGAAAGTTTATTCAGTTCCGAAGCAGGGATAAAGGTTTAGATACAAGTTCACCACATAGCATTATTATGAGCGAAATGGAAATGCGCTATTGGCCCCGACTTGGAATCTATGTGACTAAAGTGGATGCAGAATCCTATATTTCAAAAGTAGGTGAAGGCCATACCCATCTCGATGATGATATAGAGGAATTCGTTCCTGTATCATCCCCCGAACCCGATGCTTTGCGTATCGAAGTCGAAACTCTATTCAACAATCCTCCAACAGACGCACCTGCGCCTTCCGAAGAAATCAAACAAATGCTTGCTGTTATCGAGTTTGAAGAAAACCGTGTTGCCACTATCAAGAAGTGGATTAAGGAAGATGGGATGGAAAAGCAAGATGCTAAAGACCGCTTCCAAGCAGAAATGGATGTAATGGTTCGTGAAGCACTCGGACTTCCCGATGAAACCGAACACGAAAAGGAATACCGTGAAAAGGCGGCGACAATTGCGGCTGAACGAGAAGAACATTTGGCGGCGAATAATGATGCAGAAGACGAAGAAGAATGAGGCGGCAAAAGTGACCGCCTCTCGTCCTCTCGATATGACGGAAACTTTGGTTTTCATTATTGTGGACTATATGCTTGACCACAATGGTTACGGTTATTCAACCCAAATCTCGGAATATGTGGTTTCTAACTACCCTCGCAGATACACAAGCAGGGAGGTAGTCGGAATCCTTCGGAACCGTCCTATGTTCTGCCATGCTCAATCTAATGAAAGGAGAGCAGGTAAAAAGTGGCGACTTGATTTACTCGGATGGGATAGATATTTGAAAAACTCACGAAACAAAGACCTGCCTACAAAGGCGGAATCATGGAAGTTACCCGATAAGGTCGTTAAATTGAAAATGGCTCACATCGAAAAAACTATTGAGGCACTTGAAGGGTTGAATCCCGAAAATCTTGATGGGGTTTATGAGGCCATTTCCTCCGTTTGGTCATAGGAACTCTTTTATAGTCCAAAAGCACACTTGTTATCATGGGGCGAGGCAAAGTCACACGCCGCATCGTTGTGGAATACACCCAAAAACTCACGCGAGATAAGATACGAGGGGAGAGAAGGCTCGTCCCCGAATTAGATAGGATTATTTCGTGGCGTAAGGAACCCGATGGTCGTTTGGTATGGAAAGAAGTCAAATGTCCTCAAAATTCATGGTATGGTATCAAAGGATATTACGGAACATTGGGATTGCCTGTTTTATTTTACAATAAGGACAAAAATAGGTGGCATAAGAACCTCCCCGAAACCATGAACCTTTAGATAACAAGACCGATAATGGTCTATTATGTTCTTCGTAAGATGCTACCGCACAGGGGCGGCTAAATCGGGAACCATCAATGTTGCAGAATGGGAGGATTGTCCTAATCTGTCCGATTTTACCGAAACCTGTGAAGCGAATGGTGAAGGAAAGTATGTATTATTTCAAAGGGGAAAGGGCATTCGTGGGATGAAAAAGGTCAATGAACACATTGTCGAAATCCAACAGAAAGCCCCCACATCCGAGCAAAATGGGACAAATAACCCCTCATTAGCCGAATTGTTAGTATTTGCCGCCGAAGAAGTAGGGATTCCGAACATCGCCGTCAAGAAGAATGTGAAGGCTGATGAATTAGACGATAATGAATTACTTGGCATTATTGATTCATTGGCTGATAAGAAGGTATCATCAGCAGAAGAATTTGAGTCATTTTCTAAAGACATAAAAGCCCTAATCAAAGAAGTCAAGAATCGAGGTATGAGTTCAGAAGGATTCAATGCCGACATGGTTGTTGGCGAGGTTGTCGAAAAGCAAGCATACGGTGGATTACTTACAGGTGTGCTTGTAGGTGGTGTAACAGGGGTTGGAATCACAGCCTACTACTACCGGGACAAGATGGAAAAGCAAAGGGCTGAAATGGAGGAAAGATTTTCGGCTCTTGAAGCATCAATGGCAGAAACAGAACAGACAGTAAAAAAGCAAGCGGAAGATTTAGAAAAAGAAAAAAGGGCGGCAGAAGCCGTGAAAGCCTTCGATAGCCGTTTGAATTTGGATGCGTCATTCCTTTCAAACTTCAATGGCAATAATGGCCCACAGTATTGAAGTGATGAATATGGAAATAGATAGTAATTTACTCAAGTCGTATCGCACTTTGCTTTCCACGACCAAAGACAATCTTGCTCACACTCAATTTACAGAATTAGTTACCATGCTTGGGGTAAAGCCAACAAAGAAATTGGAAAACTCATATCGAAGCCTATTCAAGACGATTGATAAATACACTCATGGCGATATGCCCAAATTACTCAATCATCGGTTCCTATTTGAAATCTTGACGGCTTCCCCTAAGAAGCGAGAGCGTGACTTAAAGAGGCTCGCTAACAATTATTGCCAATTTATCATCTCCGCAGGTAGTGAAAATACTGCCGCACATCGTTTGACTATTAACCGTTATGCACAAACCGTTGAAACTTGTATCAATGAATTGACTTCTCTTGAAATTGACCGTAAAGATAGTAATTTCTCATCCCTTTGGATAGGGGAATTAAGAGAACGCTTAGATACAAAGGACAACAAGTGAAGCACATGGACGAATATAGCGAAGAACGCCCCTCGTCTTTTGAAGACCACTTTCGACCTGTAACGAATCGTTCTGACTATTCAGATTTGATTCAGAAGGAAAAGCCTGTCGTTCAAGAGGAAAAGAAGACGGAAAAGCCTAAGAAGGGTAAAAACATTGTGGAGTTACTCACAGGTGGACAAGATATTGGAGAGTTTGCTCGTCAATTAAACCTTGACCCCGAAATGGCTGAAAAGATGCTCGTTCCTTTGCTTTCCCTCCTTGATAAATATGGTGTAGGTGAAACAGTTACCGCCTCACCAAAAGTGGAACAAGCGACAAATGCTTTTGAAGTTATCCGTGATGTTGCCCCTGTTATCAAGGGTGCGGCGGAGTTTATTTCGGGAAGGAGAGCAGAATTAGAATCCACAGACCTTGCATTCCTTGAGCAAATCAAAGAAGCACAAGGCGTTGCTGATGCCTCACTCTTTGACGATGATGAGGACGAATTGTTTATGGTCGGTGAAACGATTGAGGAAGAAATTGTCGAAGCCCCTGTCCCACCTCCCGCACCTGCACTCGATTTGAATACATTTACTGCTGATGATTGGGGAAACTTTTTCACATCCGAAGGGTCTATGACCCAACCGAAAAAGGAATACGACATCGTTAATAATGAATTAACTGCCGTTCTCGATGAGCAACACAATGCTGTTGAAGCATGGGCTAAGAAAGAGGGCATGGTCGTCCGTGAACAAGTTAATAAGTCCAAAGGTCTTGGAGGCAATCTCGATTTGAATGTCCGAACCGACTATCATAATATGGATATTGGCGGTGGCGATGCGGGCGTAGCCCACACCTTCACGGAGGTTCAAGGTATGAACCAAGACGCTTTTGCCATCGTTGATGTTTCCGAATTGGCTACCACACAAGGACTCTCTATGAATGAAATCATGGAAGGGGATTCACAACGAAAAATCAACAATCAAGCACAGGAAGAATGGGAAACTGAACCCATTGATATTTCCGAGTTTGTCGCTGATGAACCCGTTGATTATGAAGAATTAGAAACGCCCGAAGAACTTGAAAATTATGACCCATTAACAGTCAAGGGATTCGATGTCCCCGATTTTGAGTTATACGATGTGGATATACAGGAAGAACCTTCGGAGGATTAGCCTTGACGAACCCCGTTTGGAGGCACTATGTATCGGAGATGATAGCCACTTGGCTACGATGGTGTCGCAATATCCACCTTCCATCTCATATTGATGTAATGGGAAGGTTCATCGCTTTGAATCCGGGCTATATTCCGAGTCGTGATACCACCAATTCAGACATCGCTCTCGTAAAGGATATGTTGTGGGATGAAAAATTCCTACTTGGGCTATCGGATAAGGGACTCAAGGTATGGGCTAACGGAACGGTGGCTGAATTGATTGACGAAATGCGCCCGTATGGAACCAAGTTTGAAGAATTAGAAGTCATTTGTAATTTCATGGATGCTCACCTTTCATGGTTTGAGAGGGTCTATGCGTTTGGGCGGGCAGACATAATTGCATTTTTACGGGGCGAAGGCCGAAATATCTGATAAAAGCGGCGATATAGCCGCAATTAGTAAGATAGGTATTAGATAGTCGGTTAATCAATCTCATTACATGGCCTCCGAGAAGTCCGTATTCGCCAATCTTGAAAACATCCCAACGGCTATAAGCGGTGGAGAGGTTTATGAGAATCTAACTCCCGATGGCACAGGTGTTGCATTTCCAAGCACTTCAAGCGAGAGAGAATTGAAATCGAAGTGGCTAACTGAAACCATCTCCGTGACGGAAGATGGATTTACCGTTTTTGTAAGTTTGAGTGACCACACCCCATTAGAAATAGCGGGAGGTAATGGTGGCAACAATTATAAGAAGCAACGAACTCCTAATAACACCTTTTTCAAATTTACGGTGGGTGAAACGCCGACATACTCATTTTATTTTGGTCAAGATGCGCCTTACTACAACGCCTTCATTGACGCTTGGAAAGTCACAGATATTAGAATCCGTTGGGACAAAGAAATTATCATCATGGTTTCTGATGGTATGGGAGAAAATGGTCAAATTACCATTGATAAAGATGGGTGGAATATGCCATCCCTCGCCAATGAGAAACTTTCAAACGGTTGGTATGAAAACAGTTTCAAACAAAAGGGAAAGCAAATGGCAGGTATGCCTCCCCTTTTAGTGGGAATCGCCCCTTGTAATAGCGAAACACTTTTGACCGCTTATAATTTACTGCAAGATTCAAGCGAGGCCACAGGTGTCCTCTCCTTAGCCGTATCATTAAATCAAAATGGCATGGGTATGTATTATTGGAACGCTAACAGCGCAAAAGCATACCTTAGCCCACAATCTTTCACATTTTCCGAGAAGACCGATGATAAATACTTGGTGAAACCGAGTGTGTCCTTCGATGGTGTAAAAGAAATGAATACGAAAGATTCATACATTTCATTCCGATGTATGATTGAACAGCGAAACGATAGAACCGATAACTACACAGGTCGTGACCCAAAAGATAATTCCATCTTCATCTCCACCATTCAATTTCCCGGCGATGAATCACTACTCGCCCCAATGGGAACAAGTGCAGATGGAACAGAAGTCCCTTGTGGCATAAATGGCAAAGAAGGAAGGACAATCAAGGAGATTCTCCCCGCTACCGAAGATGGTGTCGTAAAGCAAGTCAAAATCACCTTCACCGATGGTTCTTTCTGTTTATTCCCCGATATTGAAACGGGAACATTTACGGCAACCGATAAGGAAACAGGACAAATGTTGAAAGGTCGTGTGGAGGATTTGATTATCGCAAGTGGAAAATGGAAGGAAGCCTACGCTAAAGAAAAGGCAAATCGTGTTGAGCGAAACATATCGCCCCGATGGACGATTTACGAAGGCGACAAGCCTGTTACATCTTCAATAGCGTGGGAAGAAAACAAGAAATTGAAAGTAATTGTCCCGACAGAAGATGGGGCGAAATTGATTACAATTCCAACAAAGGAGGCATAAGCATGGCTAAAAACCCCAATTTAACCCCTGACGATGCAGAAGATTATTCAAAAATAGATGAAATGGTCGGCAATCAACACACTCGTCCTTCGGCCCACCCTTGGCAGAATGATTTGACCCGCATGACCCCTGCAAAGCACGAAAAGAAGTTTGAAACACGGACAAAGATTTCAGCAGACCCTCAAGATGAAGTAGTGGGAGTAATCTTCGACTTACTGAATGCAGGGGACGATGCTAAAGCAAGAGAGGTGGCCGATAATTCGCAAGCCCCCGAATTCCTTAACGAGTTCATTGACGAAGTTATCAAAAACGGTGGACAAGAAGAAGGCCGATGGATGTTCGCTCGTTTGATTCACAAAGGCAAGAAAGGCAAGAACGCTAAGGTTCAAGTCGAATTGGGTTACAAGGCAGATGGCGATTTGAAAATCGTGGAAGTGCCAAAATCATACATTTATGCAATCACAGGGCAAAAATGGCGAAAAATTGGCGTTGATAACCTTCTTCCGCAATTGGCAGAAGTCGTTGCGACTACTACTCCCGAAGTCAATGGTGGCCCCACATCAATAGACAATGTGGATAATCCCCCTCACAACACCGAAGGTGTCCCTCAAGAGGCCGTAGCAGATTCCGCCTCCAACCCATCAGCACCAAGCGATGAAGCACCTGCTACCGATACATCAGACGACCCATTGGTAAATCTAATCGGAGGACAGACAACGGAGATTTTGAAGGTCTTAGGCTTGCGAGATAAGGTTCTCATCGAAGATATTGATATGACCGATTTCAAGGTCATTGACGGAACAGGCTCTCCTGTAAAAATCATCAGCGCATCGGGTAAGGAAATGAAAATCAATGACCCGATTCAAGGCTCTAACTTTGGTTCAATAAACCACCCCGATAATCCTTTCGATGTTCAAGACATGGATAGGGTATTGTATGGTCGCTACAAGGGCTTAGAAACTCAATTGAAAAAGCAAGGTGGCCGTAAAGAGGTCGTTAAACAGTTACGACAAATCAGCATCCACATGGATTCCCTTTCAAGAGTATTCGGGTTTGACGACCCTCAACAGTTAGAAGCCTTCTTTGCGGCTTGGCTCATGGAAGATTCCACTTGCCGTCTAACAGGTATTCCCGGAACAGGTAAAACAACCGTTATCAATTCGGCGGCTACACTTCTTGCCAATTCTTATGGATTCAACGAGAGAAAGAGATACATAGCCAAAAACCTTGTTTTAGCGGGCAGTTCTCACGAATATATGGTTTTCCCATCGGGACAGCGATACGATGTGAATTATGGTGATAAGAATTATGCGGCAACAAGGGATGCTTGGGAATTGTGGCGATTCCGTGAATGGGATAGCGAAAGCCGTGTATCGGGTGCATACCTGTGGGATTTCCGTTTCCTTCAACGACATAATGATGGAGGGCGTGGAAAGATGCCACTAAGCCCCGATGCCTTCGCTGATATACTTTTGGCGAAACCCGACACAAAAAAGATAAAAGATTCGGAGGATATTGAGGTCTTGAATACAATTAGTGCTAAATCTATCACCATCAACCAATTGAAAGAATTGATGGGTCGGCACTATTCGATGGTCAAAAATGAAATTACTTCACAAGATGGGGCCGCTATTTGGGCAGGTGAACCTCTTTATTCTGATTCGGGCGCAAATGAAGGCTATGCCCTTCGTGAGTTTTTGTTGGAATGGTGTTATGATTCCCGCCTCGATGAAGGAAAGATAGGGATGGCAAATATCGTTGCTGAAATGTTAGAAGAATGTGGTGTAGCAAAGATTGACTACGATAAGAGAGCAGAAGAAATCCTTTACGGTATCGAGATTAGACAAATCACCGAAAAGAACCCACTAACTCAAGTCACTACATCGTCTTATCAATTCGACCCAACCCCTCGTCCTGTGGTTACTCAACCGATTAAGTTTTTCAACGAAGCAAACCGTAGCGGTTCGGGTGTTGAAGACGCTATTCTTGGTCTAATTGCGGAAAAGACGGTGGAATATCGAGGTCAAAGATTTACTTCCCCTAACTTCGTAGCATGGATGGACACAAACCCTCACCAAAAAGGAAACGATTTGGCTTTCGTGGACAGAATTGATATGGAATTGTATTTCGGAACACTATCGCTCGGTGGCCGTTTCAATACACTTGTTGAAAGATACGGTGGTGTCGAATCCGAAGGTAGCACACCCGAAATCCAATTAGTCCGAAGAATGATGAATAACAAAGGTTCATCACAATATATTGCCCCAATGAGATTCCATCAATTGAAAGATGTTTGGGGAACGGTTAATAGTATGGATTTCAACGCTTCGGGTTCAGCAGAAGACCAAGGCGCACTACTCGATATTTCCCTGCTTTCTGTGCTATTCACGCAAAAGTGGATGGTTCGTGATAAGAAGGACAAGATATACGGTAGTGATTTCGTCTTCCATGACGCACCGAATGTTTATGACTCACCATTGGCGGATATTTCCACTACGACTAACTCGGCCTATGTTTCCGACCATGAAGCATGGTGGGGTGGAAAATTCGGAAACGGTTCTGTTTCTAATTATCAAGCACCTGTGGTTATTGACCGAATGCTTGGTTTCCGTTTCACCAATTCGTTGGTAAAAATGACGAGAGCATTGGCATTCCTTCGTGGTAAAACTCATGTAACTCGTCAAGAGGTTCTTGATGCACTTCCGTATTGTGTAGGTCACAGGCTCGGCCCTGCAAGAGAGGGCGAAGACCCGAAAGGCCGTGATATTGGAATCAATCGAGAGGCGATGAAGTTCCAAAACGAACAAGATTTCGTGCGAGATTTCATTCTGAATGGATATGTTTTGAGAAACACTCAAGCAGGTTTGGGTTCAATTACAGGAAAGCCATCACTCTTAGATGTTTGGGATGCTTTCGTAAAGAATTGCCAAACACACATTAACTCAACAGATGCGTATTGGAAATACGAAAATGATATTATTTTGAAGGTTAAGGAGAGGGTTCGTGGTGGAAGCCAAATCACCCCTGTTCATTGGTCTATCGCAACAATGATGGTGGACAATGTAAAACGAGATAAGGATTACAAAATCCGTTATGCAAGTTATCTTGAGAGGCTACAAAGGCCGCAATCCAAAACCTTTGGGAAGACCACACCCGAAATTGAACAAGAGCGACAATTACTTGCCAACAATTCGGCATCTCAATACTTCAACATAAGGGGCGAAATTGCTTCCGACCCCAAACTCTTTACAGACGACAGAAAAACCCTTCTTGACCTTGCAGATTCTAAGATAGAAGCGATTTGCGGTGGCTCGATGGACACGGTGGATGAAGCCATTGTAGCGAGGCTTACCTGCATAGCACCAACCGAAGGGGCTACACACGATGGTTTCGGACAATTCGTTAGCGACACCACGCCATTAGGAGATTCTAAACCAACCGCTTTCAAGTGGCGCACATACGGCGATGGTATGGGTGCATGGGGACACATGATTACCGATGGGACAAACACAGGAAACACTATTGCTAACTTGGGTGAGGGCGGAAACACATTAGATGTTTCGGGCGCACAGAATGAATCCAATCAAACCCTTGCCGCCCAATATCAAATCTCAATCCCCGCAGATGGCGTGGCTGAATATGGGCCTTTGGTTGAGAAAATGAAGCGTATCGGAGGCGTAATGTCCGAATACACAGATGAAGGAGTTTCATTCGGGGAAAAAGGAACAAAAGCCGAAGTCAAAGACACTTACGGTAAAATCAATGAGTATATCTCACAAGCGCAAGAAGCATTGGCTGAATGGACGCAGAACAAGGTTCAAGCGCAAGACGATGTAATTTCAGTAGGGAAGGCAGGTTTCAATGCCTGTTTCGCACTTCGCCATCATGGACAGGGGGTTGCTGATGCTATGGAATTAACCCTACCAAATGGTCGCAAGGTTACTATCAAGGGAGAGGATAAATTGAGGTTGTGGATGAGCCTAAGATGTATTCAAGGCGACAATGGGGTTGGAGAGCAACCAATGATGGCATTTTTCGTTGGTATCACTTCTGCCGCCATGCGACCTACCCGTAAGATTGATGGTAGCGGCACTACAATTGATATGGATTCGGATGGTATGCCTGTTTCATGGGAGGTTCTTGACCTTACAGCAGATGATACTTACAACCCATCCTACTACGGCAATTTGATTGGGTGGCAGAAATATCAATATCAAGATTTAGGAAACCTAACAACAGAAGATTATCGAAATTATGTTCAAATGATTATGGATGCGATTTCTAAAGCAGATGAATAGTTTCAAATAGTCGTTAGGACAATCTCGATACATGGAAGATGTTCTCCAAGAGAACCATGCCCCCCAAAACATGAGGGTGGCTTACAAACAATTACAACAATTGTATGGGGAAGGTAACATTCCTCTTGTTCTTGGAACAGAAGAACACGGTGGTCGCACCGACATGGTTCAAATTGAAGTCGGAAAAGACCAAATGATGTTGTGTTTGAAAGACAATTATCACGAAGTCCCCGATAAATACACGGACTCCGCCCCATTTTTTGTATTGGCTCACGAATTTGGACATATTGTGGCCCATCCCGGAAAAGATGCGATTTATTGGATTGATGGGGCGAAGGAATTACCTGTTGAACATTATCAAAAATTCCGATGGATGAATTGTATTTCTGATATTCTCGTCAATTGGACAGTCATTACTGCCACAGCCGTTCTTGACGCAAATCAAAAGGCGGCGATGAAGGAGAAAATGACTGATGGTTGGAGAGCAGGTCAATTCGTCAGACGATGTTGTTTTGAAGAAGGCTATGCTCGTCACAAGCGACTCTTGGCAGAAGGGAAACTGAAAGACAATCGTTACAAGCCTCCCGGCGGCTTGAAAGGTCAATATGAGAATCATGCTAAGGGCGACCCATATACTCCAACCCCATTGACTCCATTCTATCAAAAGCACATGGGTCATGGGAGAGGCGAACAGTATTACCCTCCAATCAATTATTGTGTGGCAGAAAAGATGAGTGATGGGAAACCATTCCCCGATAAGTGGCGAAAAGTCAAGATGCGTAAAAATACTGATGGGTTGAAAGAAGGCGAAGTGCATATCGTAACAGATTCAAAAACCTTCGATGATAGAGAAGGTAGTGGCGAGTTTGAACCAATCAAAGAATACAAAATCAACGGCAAGTGGATTTCAACACGATATTGTGAACCTCTATGTCCTCAATGTGGGTCACAATGCCCGACAATTTGGGATAATTGGTGGAAATACACACCAAAAGCGGATAAAGACGCAGAAATCAAACACTACGGGACTTGGAGATATTTGTTAATACAGATGTTTGCGTTTGAGTGGGCTATGGCTTATTCGAGTGTGATTCCGTATGGAACCTTACCGCTTGAGCGAGATACAGGGAAGCGATTCCTTAATGATGTATCTTCTGATATGGATGCGGTCATGCGTAGTCGGTGAGAAAATATGGTGTATGAAGACAATCCTTTCAATTCTTCCCAAGGGCAGAACCTTTTGCATCAAATCTTTGACCTCATGTTTGTAGCCCCTGCCAAAGACCCCGAAAAGATTGAAGGAACAGATAAAATCAAACAAGTTACCTATTATCGTTCTAATATCGTGAATATCGTTCAAAAGATGAGAAAATTCGTAATGGGTTATCAGCAAGTCGTTCTTTCAGAAACGGAAGGTTCAGGATTATTGGTCTGCCCACATTGTTATCGAAGGGATGCGATATGGAATTGGGAAACTGTTGATGCGGGGCATTATGCCTCCCCTGCCGCTTGGCTCTCATCCGTTGAATTAACAGAATGGGAACAGGGAGGGGCCAATGAAAAGAATAGATGGCTATTTATGGTTCGTTATCGGTGCAATCATGTTACTACTTGTAACAAGTGCCACCAAACATGGAAAGGTCACGGCTTAGATGAATGCCCCAAATGCGGCGAGAAGGATTTATCCAAAGTAGGCTGTGGGGAAGAATCATTTGGGAAACACTTTATCCGACTCTATGAAGGGGATGATAATATCCCGCAAGATGCAGATGCGGGAGGCACAGGGGCTATTGAGAGAAACTTAGAAATCAAAGACCCCAATGATAGGCGAAAACGCTTAGATGGAGAGGTAACAGGTTACGAATTCGTCCATGAGGAATTGCCCGATTATAAGATTGTGAAGGATTGGGACGAAGTGTTAGAATATACGCCTAAGATTCGCTTTACAATTTCTCATCCCGATGGGCCTTCCAAGACGATTGACTGTCCGATTTCCGAATTGTCTTTCGCCGTTTCAAAACAGAATCAAGTCCAATGTGTTGGGGGCATACGCACCAATAAGGGTGGAAGGGAGAAGAAAGCCCATCCCCGAAATGTTGTCCGTTTGATAACTGCAAGGCGTGACCCACCTAATCCCTTCAAATGTCCCGGCCCCTCCCGAAGCCAATGCAAACACGGTGAATATCCGATTGCGTGTGGGGCAACGGATTTCGACCCACCATTACAAGAAATATACAATGTATTTTATCGCCCCTATCCCATGAAGATTATGAACTCCCAACCCCTTTCAGCAGAAGCGGCAGGGGGAACATTTAGAGGGAAACCTGTTTTTAATTTGTATTTGGAATCTCCTGTTGCCGATGCTTTCAAATTAGTCGTTCCCGTTCCTACGGAGTTCTCATTGAATAAAATACCGAGAAAACCTCAAGTGCAATCGTCCCAATCAGCCCCTCCGAAATGTCCTAATGATGTTGGAGGTAATTTGGCCGCAAAGGAAATCATGGAGGAATTAGCGGAAGAATTAGAGGAATCCCTTGAAGAATTAAGAAAGCAAGCGGTGGAGAATATATCGGGACTCGACCTCACAGACGCAGATTGTTGCACCGCACCCGGATATACTTTCGATGTTTGCGAAGGGCGTTCAAGAAAGGCATACAAAAACGAAAAAGATGTGTGGATTGATGATTCACCACCCTGTTATTCATATATTGATAACAAAACGGGCGAAACAACAAGTCAAATGCGGGAATACGCACGATGGTCAGAAATCCCACAGTATGCAGGTGGCGATGGAAAACAATATCTCGGCCCCAATCCAAATGTGCAATTGATTCAAGATTGGTTGAAATCAACAAAGCAATTGAAAAGCGCAAGTTTGGCATCGCCTGTATATCACTATGTTGATGTGATAGCGGAGAGAATTGATGTGGATTTGGGAACAAAAATGGTGGTTTTTGAATGCAAAACTTGTAAGAACATTGTGGAAGCAGGGGGCATTATCCCCTACCGTCAGAATAATGGACAATGTGATGAAAACGGACTTGCCCTCGACAATTTCTCACAAGCCGTATTAGATGCGGAAATAGAGTATCAAAATGAATATCCTATGGAGAATGATTTGGGCGAACCTTGTCCTACTGCGTGGGGGATTGACGCATCGGGCGACCATCAAGGGAAGAAAATGTTGGCTAATCCTAACTTGAACATTAAAATTGGTTGATTATTATGGGTGAATTCGGTAGTGGAGAACGGTATGGGGACAATCCCTTTGTATTTTTTGAAGCCTCCGAGTATATCGTGGAACCTCAATTGAAACAAGAAATGCCCAATCCATTGAGGGCCATGTATGAGGATATTGCACCCCTCCTTCTAAGAAGCCCACCCTCTAAGCGTTATCCTCAACAACCCACAGGCAGAAAGGGATGGGACATTCTCACAGACCCACTTAGCGAATTAGTATTCACATCAGCCGTCCCCGACCCCATCATTGGTGAAACATTACAGAAAGTCCTCCGACCTACTGTTGAAGGTAAAGAGGGAATGGCAACACACCTTAACATTCTTGTTGATTGTTCCTCATCAATGGGTGGTGGACATTGGACTTGTTACGGGGTAACTCCATTAGGAATGCCCCTCTATGGGTATCATCTCGCTCAAATATGCACAGCCATGATGGTGGCTCAAGCAGAAATCTCTAAGGACTCATTTTCAGTTTTTGGATTCTCAAGAGGTGGAAGTCGTATTTGGCCCCATCGAGAAGGGATGCCTCCAAGTCAAGACCATAAGGGCGCACTCGATTTTTTCCTTGACCTCGCCCCTGCCGACAATGCCCCATTCACCCCCGATGGAGGAACCAACATGGCCGCAGGGTTAAACATTGTAGGGCAAGACCTTCAAAAATATGATTTCGATAAGTGCGTCACAGTCGTTATTCTTGATGGTGCATGGAGTGACGAAAACGAAGCAAGAGGGCAATTATTCTCCACCAAATCCGATTTCATATACAACGATGAGAGTTTGAGAAAAAGAGGCCCGGTTTTCTATGTGACTATTGGCTCTCCCGCCAACGAAGATGATGTTAAGACATCAACACAGGCGATGAGGGATGCCCTCTCAACCCATTACGGAAAAGAAATGAATGGGTGTGCATTAGATTTCATTCTGCAAGGCGCAGATGCGGGAAGTAGTGTATTGAGTTTCGGTGGCGCATTGGTTCAAATGGCGCAGATAAATTCAGGTATCGCTACGGACATACGAGATGGGGATGGAAACCCTCTCAAACCATGCCCACCAATATGAGGGTTTAGATAGCGGGAAGGATAATTTGATTCTATGGACTCATGGGATTCGGAAACATCAACGCCCGCAAAGGCTGATGAAATCGTTTTGGCTTCAACCTCATTAGGACAACCTGCTGATTTGAAATTCCCTCTTGATTTCGTCCGAGAGAAGATTTTCCTAACAGGAATCACAGGAAGTGGTAAGTCATGGACAGGTGGTTTAATCATGGAGGAAATTAACCGTGTCGGGCTTCAATTCGTTTGTTTTGACGCTCTTGGCGCACATGGCGGATTATCTCAATTACCGAATGTTGAGGAATTGAAACCAAAGGGCGGAGAAACACTCAACATCAAAGGGATAATTGATAGGCTCAAAACCGAGCCTACTTCCTTCGTCATAGACATATCGGATTTATCCCTTGATAAGCAACAACAGGTCGTTGCAGAATACTGCGATGATTTACTAATGGCAAAACTTGGAAAGGGAATTATGACCATCTTTGAAGAATGCCAAGATTTCGTCCCACAACAAGGAAAGCCTGTTTCCTTTGACGGTATCGTGCGTCTTTGTAAATTGGGTAGGCAGAATGGGTATGGTGTCTGTCTTATCTCACAGCGACCTGCATCGGTATCAAAAGAGGCACTTTCACAATGTTCGGTGTATATGATTCACAATTTGATTAACCACCGTGACTTGAAAGCAATCGAAGACCAAATGGGATTCGGGACTGATAAGAGCGAAGTCAAGAAGGTTCTCGGAGGCATTTCGGCGGCACAACAAGGGGAAGTAGTTTGCTACTCTCCCTCCTATTTCCGTGATGAAGGCTTCTTCCGTGCCTCCAAAATCCGTGACGATAGAAAGGTCATGCACACAGGTAACAACATTGAAATGAAACCTGCAACCTATTCAGCCGATACCACGACTTCCCCCGAACCGTCAAGAACCCTCGCACCTATTGGTGAGTGGTCGAAACAGTCATCGAGTATAGGCATGGAGGCGGAGTCGTTTGGTGCTATGCCCGATTTTGCGCCCCAAGATTCTTTGAGAGGACTTGCATCCGTTGATGTCCAAAAGGATTTCCCCGAATTAGAGTATGTTCCACTCTCGGAAAGGCATTCTATCGAGGTGGATGTGGGCGAAAAGAAGGAATTAGAGGCTCAAACAGAAGAAAAGAGCAGTATGTCCACAGCATTACCATTTTTAGGAGTCATATTTGTATTCGGTGTGGCTTCCACATTCATTATCCGAAATGCGACTAATTAAATAGGTCTTAGGACAATCCATCCTTTATGGATATTGGGGCGATAGCGTTTTATGACCATGAGGCTCGTTTCAAAGACATTCTTGCCCACATGAAAGTTAGCGATTTGGCCTTTAATCTTAGTGATGAGGATTTTGAAAATCGTTATGGCTATGACCTTCAATCCGTTTTCCATACTTTGTATCAATCAGATGATATGTGGGGGTTCGTAGCCGCCATAGTTAATAAGAAAGATGGAAGCACGGCGTATAAAATAATCACGAAGGGAGATTCGTTGCGAGAAGTGGCTTCGGACGATGTATATTTTGCTCTAAAGATGGATGGTTATTCCTATACACATTGGGCCGAAATGGATTCAAATAACACCGTTCAAGTGTCTAAGGGCGGTAATCGGATTTTCAAGAAGCCATCAGAAAGGGTCAAAAGGTCTGCAAAAAACTTAGACCTCAAGTTATTCAAAGACCGTATGCTGTATCAAGTGGTGGAAACGAGTGCGAGTGATTGGGATAATTACTATTCCATGTCTAATCCCAATAACAGTCAATGGGACAAATACACACCATACTACGCCCCTCAAGATACGACTATGAAATCCTCGATGTATGGGTATTACCCCACTCAAAACCACCCTCAACAGCATTACCCTCCAAGTAACTCACGCCAACAACCCCGCCAACAACAATCACCATGGCCTAATTATTATCCACAACGGAAAACAAGACACGCCATTCCCTTTCTCCGAGATAACATCAAACCTTCGACCCTTTCAGTTATGCGTCAAACGAAATCGTGTGAGAATCAATTGTGTGTATTCGTTAATTTCCCCGATGGCCTCCCGTTCCTCAATCCATGAGAGGCTTTAGATAACGAGAAAGACAAGTGATAGATATGCTTCCCGATGATAGCCCTATTGGTCGTGATGTAAAAACTGAAACTTCTGACCCATTTGGGAACATTACAATGAATCCAAGTATGGCGAACCTCATGGCTGACCCACTTGGAACAGAATTGGTTGCAGGTCTAACAGGCCCAATCAGCGCACAAAGCCTTCCCACAGATGAGGAAGATGTGATGGGGCAACCCCCACAAGTCAATTTTGATGGCGGCGGTGGTGGCGCAACACCTAATCACACACCTTCTGATGACGATTCAACAGAAGTCAAAAACGAAATCAAAGAAGCCGAGTGGTATGATTCCATGATGAGTCGTATAAAAGCGATAAATTGGAAATGGATGGCAGGTGTATTGGTCGTTGGCGGTGTAGTAGTCGTTGGCGGAAAAAAGATGCTCGGAAAGTGAGGCTTTAGATAACAGAAGGGAGAATGATTCATTATGGCTCGAACAATTTCAGGTAATACTGTCCTACCCGACCTACCACCTGCACCACGCATGACTCAATTCCCAAGTATCAATCTTGCGGCAGATACATTACCTGCGTTCAACGCTATGGGTCAAGGTCTTGCACCAAACGCCCCACTACCTGCCGCACCACAAATGCCAAAGGGTCAAAAGTATTCCATCCCTTCAAGTCAAAATATCCCACTCGCTGATGCAGTAATGGGTAAGGGACACGGACAAGGTATCGTTCAAAACAGCCACCGTCCCGCTATGCCCGAAGTCAAGTTTGCAGAATTCAGTTTGAACTTGGGTAGCGATGCTTCACAGCATCTTGGTAACTACAACCTACGAAGCACAGGTCTAAGTCCCGAAGGTCAATATATGCGACCTTCACACACTATGGAAGTTTATGGTAGCGGCCCATCAATGAATGTGTCCCACCTAAACCGTGTTCGTCCCGAAAAGCACATCCCTAACACACTAATTCACAGCGTTACTGAAACATTCGGTAACAACCCTGCTCACGAAGTCAATCGTGCTTCAATGAGTCGTCCACCAAACCCACGAAAGTTATTCGCCGCACCATCAGTTAGTGTTCAACCTACTGTAAAGCGTGTGTCCCTTCGTGAAGCCCCAATCCTACCAAGAGCAAATATGCCTAAGCAAATGAACCTTGGAAACATGATTCCACCAAGTAACGGAATCAAACTCGCATCCGAGTATGTAGCACCACCTGTCCGTGCTTCCGACTTCGGTGGATTGACCCCAAGTAAGCACCGTCAAATCGGTATCAACGCAGGTCGCACATTCGGTGCGGAAGGACACCTTCTTTGAGAGCCTTTAGATAACGAGAGCAACAATTGTTCTCTAT
>MDTC01020325.1_pt1 | contig 19664 bp, 14 predicted proteins | sample 811181 | NCBI WGS metagenome assembly MDTC01 (sample SAMN05326644, study PRJNA326480) | marine metagenome | isolation source: seawater | place: Pacific Ocean: North | collected 2011 | reverse complement strand
TTTATTTTAAAAAAATTTATATTTTTATTTTAAAAAAATTTATATTTTTATTTTAAAAAAATATAAATTAGGTAAAAAATTTATATTAATAAATATTATAATGAGTACAAAAATTGATGCAAAAGAACTAAAATCAGTAAAAGATGATTCTCCTGTAAATACTGAAGATTTAATTAAAATTTCAAAAAAGATTATTAAATTACATCCTTCTGGTATTAATTTGTCTAATCTTGCTCCGGCAACAATTGAGGTTTTGTCAGAAATAAAAGAATTATATCATTTAAATGGAGAACAAAAAAAAGATTTAGTAATTGATGTTTTACATTATGTAATTGATAATACTGATGCAGGTGTATTAGAGAATTTAGACCCTGTAATTAAACAAGTAATACCAGGTGTAATTGATTCTTTAGTTAAGGTGGAGAACGGACAATTAGTTTTGGAAAAACCAAAAAACTGTTGGAAAAAATTAACACAAAAAATTAAAAGATGTTTATAAAATTGAACCTATTAAAGATATATATTTTTTAATAAATAAAAATTGACATGGCTTTTTTATTTCAAAATCAACAGTAAAATAATTTTGATATTTTTTTATTATGATTTCCAAAACAGATTGAATATTAATAACTGTCTTATAATATTTTGAAATTAAATTATATTCAGATGGACATTCTATAATTTGATTATCATTATTAATTTTAATAATTGAAAGTATTGTTTTTTGTTCAGAAATTGTATCAGAAACTTGATAACTAAAATTATGTAGTTTATTATTTTGCTTAAGAATTACATTGTCTAAATAATTAAATTCCAACACTTGGTAATACACTTTTTTAAATTTTGTTTCTTTTTTTAAATTTTGAATAATATTTTCAATAATTTTATTATTTAAAATTTTAGTTTCAAAAATATTTTGTGATATTTTTTTTCCGAATTTAATATTAATTATATTATTTTTATTAACTAAAGGTAAATTTTTTTGCAGAAAGTTATTCATTTTTAATTATAAATAAATATTTATCTTTAATATCAAATTTAACTTATTTTGATATTAAAGATAATTTGATAATTATTTTTTATATAAATAAAAGTATTGGAATGTCTAATAAAAAGATAGCAATATGTATAAAAAAAAATAAAAAAATAAAAAATTTTGAAATAGATGAAAATTTTTTAATTAACAATTTTAATAATGAGTTTGTTTTTTCACTACCAATTAAAATTAAGGATTCTAATTTAAAAGAAATAGAAAGGGAATGTGATTTTGATTATAAATGTGATAAAAAAAATTTTACAATTTCTATTTTTGCATGGAATGAAGGAGAAGAAGGTAATCAAAATTTATTTGATTTACCTCCTCCTATAGATACTCAATTATATTATCACAATATTTACGCTGTTGCTCATAAAAATAATAAAATAAGAAACTTTACTCTTTCTGATTTTAATAAATTCTATGAAAAAAGTTTTGGTGGATTTGAAGATTTAGGTTCAGAAGATTCATGGTCTGAAGAAGAATCAAATCCAAGTGATGCCGATGAAAATGGTGATTTAATTGGATTTATTGATAATAGTGAAATAATTGAAAATAAACTTACTTCAGAATCAGAATATGAATATTCAGAAAGTGATGATTAATTAATTAAAAATAATTAATTAAGATTAATTTGATTTTTATTTAAAATAATGTTTATTTTAAATAATAATGAATTTAGAAATTAATCCACGGAATATTGCTGTAGAAAAATTTAATAAATTGCTAAATTTACTAAATAATAATTTAAAAAAGAAAAAAATTACAGAAGATAAAATTAAACAGCTTTCTATTGATATAGAAAAGGGTATTTATAATAAATCCATAAAATTTGCTGATGAAAATAATCTTACAAAGAAATGGAGTAATAAAATATTTTTAGATTACTATAAGGTAAATTGTGTAAAACTTTATGCTAATTTAAATAAAAATTCGTATATTAAAAATAAAAGATTATTTAATAGAATTATTGACAATGAATTTAAAGGTTCAGAATTATGTAATTGCAAACCGCAACGTTTATTTCCTGAACATTGGAAGCCCTACATTGATTTAAAATCAAAAAGAGATAGAGCATTATTTGAAATAAACAAAGAAAGTGCTACAGATATTTATAAATGTGGTAGATGTAAAAAAAGAGAATGTAGTTATTATCAATTACAAACACGGTCTGCTGATGAACCCATGACTACATTTATAACTTGTTTAAATTGTGGGTTAAGATGGAGGAGTTAAAATTTCAAAGTCAGATAATTTCCAGTCTTCATAGTTATTATTAGGAAGATATCTTCTAATTATAAGTGGAATTTTTTTTTCTAAATATTCTTGCTTTGCTATATCATAAGAATCAACTAAATCAGTTTCTATTAATGGAGGGCAACCATTTGCAATCATTTCCGACCTAATTCCTAAAATTTTTGCTTTCTCAAATTTTGTAATAAAAGAAGGAGTTATCTTATTTTTATTTTGATAATTTACATAAGTTTCATTAATATTAATTATGTCACAAGTTTTATCTACACTTAAATCATCATCAATACTCAATTGTTCCTGGCTTAAAATCGATTCATTTTCCATATTATTATTCATTTATATATAATTTTAAAAAAATATAATAACTTTAAATCAATTTTAAATTAATAATATTAATTTAAAATTATAATTAATTTTTTTTCCATGATTGTCCACAGTTTATACATAAATATAAATACTTCATATTCATATGGTCATATTTAATATAAACTACCTCATTATCAGGTATTTTAAAATTATCCTTCAAAATAATAGAATATTCATCTGAATCTATTTTAATTTTACTTTTAATTAGATCTAAATTAATAGATTTTTTATTTTTAAATTTCAATATACATTTACTTAACTGAAATCTATTAATTGATACCAGGTCTTTAATTTCAGAAAAACGTTCTTTGAATTCTTTTTCATCATCATCATCTGGTAAATTTTCTACTAAGACACAATTAGAAATATTTGTAATTTTAGTGCAACAATTTGAATTAGGACAATCTGCACTAACACGAGCTAAAGTATTATCGTAAATTATATATTTATTTAAATTAATATTTTGAGCAATATAATCTTTTTTGTAGACTCTTTTATAAACCAAATTTAAATCAGATTCAGTTTCATCTTTCCAAGAACAATTTTTACAGTAATACTTTAAAATTTTTTTTTGTTCATCATTTTCCATTTTAGTGTAAATCATGAATTTGCATACTGGACAAAATTTCATATTTAATTATATAATAAATTTATTTTTTTATATAAATAAAAATCAATTTTAATTTATTTTTAAAGCATAATTAAATTTCAACTTTTTTTGAATAATTAAATACTTGTAATTATCAATATCTTTATATAATTGATACCTATTTGATTTAAGATTGAAATTTTTTAAATTAGTAAAATTTTTAATTATTGAATTATTAATTTTATTAATAACACTAATTTTAATACCGTAACTTTTTTTAATATTTTTACTAATTAATTTTAAATTATATTTAATAATATTATTCATTTATTAAATTAAATTTAATCATTGATTTTAGATAAAAATAAATAATTGAATAATTTTATTATTCAATTTTCTTCCATCTTTTAATTTTTCTTCCTGACGGATATACAATTTGTATAATTTTAAATCTAATATTATTTTTTGCTAAAGATTCTTTAAGATTATTACAATTATTTCCATGAATATCAATTATATCTCCAACCGAAAATTTAGTAATTGATATTTGAGGAAAACCTTTTTGAAATTTTTTACTTTTTATATTTTTACTTTTATTTTCAATTGTTGTTTCTAATTGAGAATTAACAACTTTTTTATCATTTTTTTTTAAATCTTTTTTAATAATTGATTTTTTTTTAACAGGGGTCTTTTTTTTTGTATTTTGTTCAAATATTTTTCTTACTTGCTTGTTTAAATTTAAAATATTTTCTTTCAATTCAGAATAATTAATTTTTATCTTAAATCCATACACAGGACTATCAATTACTTTTCCATCATCATTCTTAAATTTATCTAGTTGATCCAAGTATGAATTAAAATGTTCATAAAAATAATTTAATATTTCATTTTTAAAACAAATAAATTCTTTTCCTACGACACCTGATTCATTTAATATTTCATTTACAATATTACATACACCCCATTTAAGATTAAAAAAGTCAATTATATATTCATAAATATTTTGTCTTGAATCATTGACATTTTCATAACCGGGTTCATTTCTTAAAGGTTCTTTAGTTAATACAGACCTCATTGAAAAAGCAACTGTATATGGGTTTTGACAAGCTGTCCAAGGAGGTCCAGACCATGTTCCTAAAAATGAAAAGCAACATTTACCACTAACATATAAATTAGGATGTTTTCTTACTCCTTCACCTTGAGTTCTTGTTTTCATTTTAGGAGGATGAAAAGGATATTGATCCGGGAATTGAGCATCGAATAAGTAAAATCCACCTTCATAAGGTGTATCTTTAGGTCCAATAATTAATTGCTTGTATTTAGTATTTAAATTGTCACTTTGGTAAAATTTGAAATAAATTTTTTCATTTTCCAAGGTTTCTCTATCTCTATCAAGCCTATTAATATCAAAATTAATTCTATTTATTGCCATTGAATTAGGGTCATTATCATAAGTAGCCATTTTTAATTTTTAAATTTAAGATAATTTTAAATTAATAATAAATTATATCAAATTTTAAATAATCAATTCTTTAATTTTAATAAATAGCAATTTAAACATATTTTTAATTGTATATTTATATTAATGATGTACCCTTATCAAATTTATTGTCTCGGTAATATGTTGTTTAGTAAAATGTGGACTCATTTATCTTATGAAAGAATAGTCAATTATCAAAATGTTGAGCGAGTTTATGATATAAAAAAAAGTATGATTAGTTCCTTATATGATTTAACATATGATTGCACTGAAATAACTAGTAGAATTTATTTAGGAAATGCGTATAATGCCAGAGATTTTTATAATTTAGAATCTAAAAATATTGGTTTAATTTTAAATTGCACTGAAGAAATTCCTAATTATTTTGAAGATTTTTTTGAATATAAAAAAATAAATATTGACGATGTTAATGAAGCTAATATAACACCTTATTTAGATGAATATGCCGATTTAATGAATAATTATATTAAAAATAGTGATAAAAATATTTTGGTTCATTGTTTTATGGGTTCAAGTAGGTCTGCAACAATTATATTGGCATATTTGATAAAATATAAAAAATATTCCCCTGAAAAATCTTTAGAATATATAAAAAAATTAAGAGAAGTTGTTAACCCTAATATTTCATTTTTTAATCAATTAAAAGAAAAATTTGAAACCAATAATAGCTAAATTTTTAAATTTATTTTATTAAATTAAATTTGATATTTTTACTTAAAAAATATCAAATCTTATTATAATAATGCCCAAAAGAAAAGGTTCCAATAAAAATCACACTCATCCATTTGTATTATGGTTAAAAAAAAATACGTGTGTAGCATCATCAGGTGATACCTGGACACATACTAGTATTGGTTCTCCTGCAGCATCTTATTATATTAAACAATCCGATATGGATGATTTTTTTAAAATGTATTACCAAGCGGTTTTTGTAGATAAAATACCTATACATTTAACTGAAAGAATAACTGATTGTAATTATACTCCATTAAAAATAGATTTAGATTTTAAATATTTTAATAAAGAATGTAAAAGGATATATAAAAAAGAGGATATTTTTAAGATTTGTCAAATATATATGGAAGAATTAGAGAATTTTTTAGCACCTCTTGATGATGAAGAAAGAGATTTTTTCATTTTAGAAAAAAAAGAATCAGTTTTTGATTTAAATAAAAATGGAGATAAAAAAATAAATTGGATTGAAAGAACAGATGATAATAATAAGATAGTTTATTATAATGAGCAATTAGATGAGGAAAAAAATACTAAACCAAAGAATGAAGAAATTTTATTTAAAATAAAGGATGGAGTCCATATCATGGCTCCTAATATAGTTTTAAATGAATATTTACAGTTAATAATTAGAGAAAATGTGTATAAAAGGGTTGGGGATTTTTTAGATAAATACAATTTTTTTAATAGTTATGCTGATATTTTTGATAAAGCAGTAATAGATAGGAATAATTGGCAAATGTATGGTTCTTCTAAACCTAATAAAGAAGCTTATTTAGTAACTTCTATAATCAGAGTTTGGAAAGATAAATACGAGGAGACAATTAATATTCCATATACAGATAAAGAAATGGTTGAATTATTATCCGTTAGAAATAAAACAGACCCTTCATTAATCAAATATGAAGTGGAAGCAAATGACCCAAAGTTATCATTATCTAGCACAGAATCAAAAAAAAATAAAAAAAAAAGATATATATCAGGTAAGAAAAGGAAAAATAGTGTAAGAAAAAAAAATAAAAGAGATTTAGAACTTATCGGAAAATATGTGGATTGTTTAAATCAAAAAAGGGCTGGTAACTTTCATCAATGGATGGAGGTAGGTTGGTGTTTGCATAATTTGCATAATAAAGATAATAAACTTCTATTAAAGTGGATTGAATTTAGTAAAAAGGAACCATCATATTCTGCAACTGCAACAGAAGAATGTATTAAGAAATGGAATGAAATGTGTGGTGAAGGATTAGGAATGGGGAGTTTAAAGCTTTGGGCTAAAAAAGACTGTCCAGAAAAATATACTAAAATTATACAAGAGGATATTTCTGCTTATATTTTAAAGGCATGTAATATAAGAAGCAAAAAGGTAGGAACATCTTTTGATGTAGCATATGTAATGAAACAACTTTATAAAGATTATTTTGTATGTGTTTCTAATAAAAATGATATGTGGTTTTACTACAATAAACAAAAAAATAGATGGATTGAAGATGATAAAGGTATGCAATTAAAAAAAAAAATTTCAACTGAAGTATATAGAGAATTTAATAAATTAAGAACCGAATATACAAGACAGTCTTTAGAATCTGATGATGAAAATGCAAGGAGGGCAGAAAAAATATCGAGTGTAATTTTAAGATTAAAAGAAACTCCTTTCAAGGGTAATTTAATGACTGAATGCAGAGAATTATTCTATGATGATGAAAGAGAATTTTTGGAAAAACTAGACAGTAATAATAATTTAATAGGATGTGCAAATGGAGTATATGATCTTAAAACAGAAACGTTTAGAAAAGGACGTCCAGAAGATTTAATTTCAAAATCAACAAAAATAGATTACAAACCATATGATCCTCAAGACGCAGAAGTTAGAGATATCATGGATTTTTTAAAAGGTATTTTTGTGGTAAAAAGTGTTAGACAGTATGTTTTAAAAAGAGCATCATCATTTTTATCTGGTTCAACTAGAGATGAAACTTTTGATATTTTCTCCGGAGGTGGGGGTAATGGTAAATCTAAATTAATGGAATTATTAGAAGAATGTTTAGGTGAATATTGTGTTAAACTTCCGATTACTTTATTAACTAATAAAAGAGGTGCATCTAATGCAGCAACACCTGAATTAGCTAGAACAAAAGGAGCAAGATTAGCATCTTTACAGGAACCTGATACCAATACTAAATTAAATGTAGGTTTAATGAAAGAATTAACAGGTGGTGATAAAATCCAAGCAAGAGCATTATTTCAAGAACCATTTGAATTTAAACCTCAATTCAAGATTGTATTATGTTGTAATGATAAACCAGAATTACCACCACATGATGAAGGGACTTGGAGAAGAGTTAGAAATACAGAATTTATTTCTAAATTTGTTCATGAACCGGAAGAAGAAAAAATTTTACATTTTAAGAGAAATGAAGATTTAAGTGAAAAATTTGAAAATTGGGCAGAAACATTTTTATCTATTTTAATTCACTATCATTCTATATATAAACGTGAAGGTTTGAAAGTTCCTGATGAAATTTTAGAATATACAGAAGAATATCGTTCTACTAATGAACAAATTAAAGATTTTGTTAATGACAGAATTGAAATAGATCCAGCTTCAAAAGTTGAAATTAACTTTAGTGATATTATGAGAGCTTATAAAGAATGGTATAAAGAGAATCATCCTAATACTAAAGATATGAAAAAAAGTAAAGAAGTTCAATCTTATTTTGATGAAAAATTTAAAACTGTAAAAGCAAGAAGAAGAAACGATAAAAAATATACAGGTATTAAAATTATTTCACCTGAATTCGGAATGAGTATGCAAATTTCGGATGAATTAGATTAATAATTACTATAAATTTATTAATCTAATTTGATAAATTTTTTTTGTAAATAAAAAAAATAACTAATATTGCTATTAGAATTAGAAATAATTTAAATATTTTAAAAACATAATCAATACCTCTATATTCACTTTCATCATAAAGCATTTTTCTTTTTTTAGTATGTAATTGGTCTTTTTTTCTTATCATTTCCTCTCTATTTTTTTCACTCTGTTTTTCATTTTTACCAAGAATAGTATTTTGATTATTCATTAAATTTTGTTGAGTTTTTATCAATTGATATTTACTTATCAATTGATTTTCTAACATTGAAAAAACTTCTTTAGCTTTCTTTTTTGCACTACCACTATCTAAACTTGTTTTTTTGAGAATTATATATTTTGTTCTAATTCTACTTTCTCTATCTTCGGCTCTTAGCCTCCTCCGTCTTTCAGCAGCTGTTTCAGATGCAACTCTCCGTAATCTATTTCTTAAAAAAGATATAGTTCCATTTTTATTAGAAATACTTCTATTTAATCCTCTAATCCTTCCATCTTTTTCGTTTGATATAGCGTGATACCTGTTTGCTCTAGATCTATTTCTATTAGATAACCTTCTCCAATGATCTCTAGAGCTACAACAAGGATTAACTCTCCTAACAACTCTACGTGCAGGTCTTGATGATCTTCCACCCATTATTACTATATATAAATATAATTATGTTAAAAAGATTTTAAAATTCAAAATTCAAATTATACAATCTTTAATAATTAGGCAGTAGTATCAGTAATTTGATCTCTGCTGGGTGTTTCAAAATCAAGTTTAGTAAATATTACTGAATTTCTATTTGAATGAATGTAATAGTTATATAAGATTACTAATGTAAAGAATACTGATACAGCTATTGTAGCATAAATACCTATATTTGTAGGTATATTTCCATTTTTAACCAATAAAGTAATTAAAATTACAATTAATAATAATATAAAAATATTTTTAAGAAAAAAAATTACTAAAGATTTTTTTCTATAATCGGATTCAGAAATTTGTAATTGTCTTCTTAAAGTTAAAATGTCACTTTTCAGGGCATTTAATTTTGTATTATTTTTTGAAATTTCTTTTTCTTGATTACCTAAAATATGATCTGATTTTCCCTTTAAGTCATGTCTATCAGACATAGTAACTGTTTCAGAATTATATTTTCCCGCAAGAGTTTCTAATAATCTTTTTTTTTCATCAATTAATCTTTTAATTTTTTGACTGATTAATTGGTTTAATGCAGCTTGATTAAGACCAGAACGGGCAACTTTTTGTTCTAAATTAGAAAGATCATTTTCTAACATCAATTTTGCTTTTTCCATCATATTGGCATGACTCTTTTGTTCATCCGCATATCGGTTTGAAAAAAATTCTCTATTTAAATGATTGTAGGACATATTTAATATATAAAAAGAAAATATATAATTTACAATTAATTATTTTATTTTTTTGATAAATAAAAGAAGGCTCCGGCTAAAATTATATTAATAACTGCTAAAAATATAAGCATCATTCTTCTGTATGAAATTCTTGACATATTGTAGTCTATCTGTCTTTTTTTAGATTTTAATTCTAAATCATTTCTATTAATTTCACCATCTTGTAATTCTATATTTTTATTTTTTCTATGAATAAAATCAGTTTTTGATTGAACAGCCCTGTCTTGTTCTTTAATAATACCTTCAGTGCTTTTAATATTTTTCTTTAATTCATCTAAAATTTTATTTAATCTAGAATTAATTGCCTCAACCTTTGGCTTTAATGTCCCATCAGCATAAGTTCTTTTCCAGTGACGCTGACGACTTTTATCATATTTGTATTGTAAATATTTATTATAAGTTTGGTAATAATTATCCAAATCCTTATTGTACATTTCTCTAAGTTTATTAATATTTTTTTCCCTTTGACATTCAAAATCACAACCCAATAAACTACTCATTATATAATTTATAATGAGATTTTTTACTGAAATTAATAATTAATTAATTAATTATCTAACACATCTATATGATGTTGTAAAACTAGTTTCATTATATTCCTTAATAATTTTGATAATGTCTCCAGATTGATAGTTATAATATCTAGAAATGGGATCATTTTTAAGAATAATTGGTAATTGAAATTTTGATTTCAAATTATATTTTTTAATTATAAAATTTTCTTCATTTTCATCTAACTTGATATGATTAGGAACCAAAATATGCTTTGTTACATTAAATTGTAATTGCTTACACCACATAATTTGTAAATCAAAATTATTATATTCTTTTTCTAATTTTATAATTGAATTATTAGGTTTAAATTGTATAATAAGTAATATTTCTAAATGATTTATATTTTTATCTTTAAAAATATCATTTATTTCATTAACAATTTCTTTAATTGTGCTAGGCTTTACTTTACAAAATAATAGAAATTTCGCATAAAATATATCTTTATTATTATTTTTTTTTGCTATTAGCTGTAATTTTTTTTCATTTATTAAATATTTTAAATCATTGTCATTAATTGAATCATATTCACTAACATATTCAAACCCTCTGTCTTTTGATATTTGTTTTACAGTATTAAAACAATTTTTAAAATATTGTGTATCATTCATTTGTTTTTAATAAATAATTAAACTTTAATTATTTATCAAATTTAAAAAGATTACTTTTTAAGTTCTTCTGTTAAATCAATTGAAAGTTTATCAGGAGTGACTAATTCTATATGGTTATCATCTTCATCAATATTTTTTGAATTACTATTATTTTTATTTATTTGAACCTTGTAAAAAATGATTTTATTATCAACACCTCTAATTAAATCGAGAATTGTAGCATGTTTTCCACTATACCATACTTTACTGCCTTTTGAAAAATTTATTTCAATATTTTTAACATCAGTATTTTTTGGTGTTTCTTCTGTATTTTTATGTTGAATATCTTCTGTTTTAAGATTATCTTGGGGAATTTTCCTTAATAAATCACGTTCTTCTTTATTTTTAAGATTTAATTCTTTTTCATATTCTTCATTATTATTTATATAAACAACTTTAACTGTTGAATCTATTATTTCTTCAATTATTCCATCAATCCATTTTTGACTAGAATTACTATAGACTTGACATTTATCATTTATTTTCCAAGAAATTTCCGGGTTTTCGCCACCATTTTGTGTTAGAATATCATTTTTTTCTTTAACTAAATCTATAGCCTTGGTTAGCAGATCTTGTTCAGATAAATTTGAATTTATGTCTATTTCCATTTCATTATCAATATTTTTAAAATCATCTTTCTGTTTTTTTTTTAAATTATTTTCCGAAACAATATCTTGAGTAGATGAAATTTTAACATTTTTTTGTAATACTAACCCATTATTTAAATTAGGCCCAATATAATAAATTTTAAATTTATTCAAATATAAAGATAAAAATGATAATGCCCAATCTGTGGGCATTTTTTGAATTTTGGTATTTTTATTATTTAAAAATTCATTTACAGCTTCTTTTCTAAGTATAATAGCATGGGTTCCCCAAACTTGTTTATCTTTTCCTATTCCTTTAGGGATACAAAGTTTGAATTTATGACCAAATTTTTTATTGTCTTTTTTCATAACATTTACAGATTCTTGTTCTTGAATAAAATTTTCATTTTCTACAAAATCATTTAATGGTTTAATAATCGACCTGTTATATATATTAACATCTATTTCAAATTCTTCATTTTTCCCATAAAAAACTAGAGCTTCTTCTTTATTTATTTCTATAATTCTTCCTTTCAACCATTTATTAATTGCACTATTAAAAATTAAACATGAATCTCCTTCTTTAGGATTCCAATTATCTTTTACAAAAATCTTATTTGCTAATAATTCAGAATCAAAATTTGATTCATCAAAAGTCTTATCATCTTTGATTGTAGAAATATCATCGATATTTTTCTTAATTAATTTAAAATCTTCAGGGTCATTCAGATCTAATTCTTTTTCAAATTCAAAATCTTTTCCGTAATAAATCAATGCTAAATTATTTTCGATTTTTTCAATCTTAGCTTTTAACCATTCTTGGTTTGATTCACTATAAACATAGCAAATATCATTTTTTTTAGGATTCCAAGTTAATAATTCATTTTTTTCCCTAGTAGAAACTAAAAGCATTACATTAATTTTTTCGTGAAATATTAATACTTTGAATAGTTTTTTATTAATCTTTTTTGACTTAGGTAGTTTCCAAAAAATAAAATTTAATTTTGGATTATTTTTAAACAATTGTGTTGTTAAATCATCAATAGTCAAATTAATAAATTTAAATTCATCAGTTCCTTGCCCTCTAACATAATTAACACCACCCCAAGGAGGATCTGCATATAATACATTAGTATCAATTTTTGAATTAATATTAAATTCTTCTTTAATTTGTAGATTTTTAAGTAAATTATATTGTTTAAAATTATTATAAATTATTTCTCTATGTCCTTTTTCTAATTCATAAACTACAATTTTATTTGTTAATTTATTTGTTATAAAATTTAAAGCATCAATTCCATTACCTCCACATAAATCTGTTATTTTAATATTTTTATTATCTTTTAATTCTTTTTTCATAGCAGATAAAATATTATCTTGATCTCTTTTTACAGTTATACTATATAAACCACATGGACTTAATTGTAATTTATTTTTCATTTCATTAGAAATTGATTTTAAATTTGGAAAATTAAGTTCAAAAAATTCCTTAATTGAAATATTTTTATATGGAAATCTTCTTTTATCCTTTAAATATTTTCTTAAAGATGGATCTTTTTTAAATATTAAATCCCAATTATTTTCATCAGTTCCATTAATACTAATACCTCTAGTATCACAATTTGTATCAATACTTTTAGACTCTTTATTTTCGTTAATATTATCTTTTATATCTTGACAATCAATATTTTTGTTTTTCATAAATTCAAAATGACCATCATGAAGTCCTAAATATATTATACCCCAGTCCTTTGGTAAGGAATTGAATATTTTTTTTAATTTAAACATAAAATTATCTGTAAATTTACAATCATCTTCTAAAATTAAAATAGGTTTATTATTGGATTGATCCAAATCATACAATTTTTGAGCATCTTTAAAAATTTCAATAAAACTTTGATAGTGTCCTATTTGTCCTGGTCTTAAAATTTTTCTTATCACCTTTTCACTATCCCTCTCTTTTAAATTAATTTGTTTATTATATTTTTTAATAATATCTTTATCACCAAGGTCTTTTAAATTACCTAATAATTTATAATTACTTAATGTCTCATTAATTTTATTTAATAACTTCCAAAATTCTAATTTATCTACACTAAGATTTTTTAATTTAATTAAGTCAGGATGCATACCTTTAACTCCATCTAATTTAGAAATTTTTAATAATACAGTATTTAAATAATCGATTCCATTAACAGCTCTAAATCTATAATTAGTTACATTTCTAAATCCAATTTTGATTAATTCATTTGTCATAATTTCTTTTTTATCAAAATCCCTATCAAGGTTAAGTAAATATTTTTTAGTAAAATATTCATTAGGTTCTGGTCTGAATACCGATGATATATTATTCATCAAGCTACAAAAGTATTCAGGAATATATTCAATTAACCGATTATATAATTCTATTGAATTATTACATATTTGAACACATTTTTCTGGATTTTTTTCACACCATTCAAACATTTTCCTAAGATTATCTAAGTTTTGATCTATTTCAATATAATGAGCCTTTTCAAAATTTGAAAAATCTTCATCTAATTTTACCATTTTTTTGGAAAACCATAAATTATAATTATGCATTGATTTTACTTTTAAAATAATTGAACCGAATGAAAGTTCATTTAAAAGTCTATATGCAGATACGTGTCCATCAACATGTAAAATAAATTTATATTTCATTTGTTGTTCATAATTTAATTTTTGATTAGTAAGATGATGTTTTTTTTCAATATCATTTTTGTCTATCGAAATAAATTCTGGTTTTCCGTCAAGACCACCATAAATTCTATCTCTAACTATGATACTTGTTAATTTAGCATCTATATGTTTTAAAAACCATTTATCATCTTGTTTTAAAGTTAATTTTAATCTTTGATTATTTGATTCATTGAATCCACATCCAGTAGAAGATCCTCTAAAAACAGCCTTATTTATTTTATTTTCCCAAATTAATTTAGTAATTTTAATATTTTTTTTATCCATTCTACCTTCAGAATATTTTAATAAGGTGTCAGGAGTTGGTAAAAGTAAATCCATAAAATCTGGATTTGAACAAAATGATATTACAGGTAAATAAATCTTATTAACAAATTTATCATCTAATTTTTGATTATTACCATGAATGTGAAAATAAGGTTCAGTATCATCAAGTTTTAAAGTAGGATGGTCTCTTTTATTGAAAATAAAACAAGAATCATTAATTTTATAGTTATTTAAAATGAAATTAAGAAATTGAAAAAATTCATTTATCCCCTTACCAGAAGGTTTTTCAATTTCCTTCCAATTTCCGATTAAACAATTATTGGTTGTCCATAGTTGAGGTTTATTATATTGGTATTCGATATTTTTAATTTTTTTATAATTAATACTAGGTATTTTATTAATTTTTTTATACCATTTGTTATTAAATTTTTTATTATTTGCATCATTATAAAATGGTATAAATTTATTTAATTTATTATTTTTAATTTCTACCAATACACCATGATAAATTTTTTCAAAGAAATATTCAACAGAAGTTTCTAACGATTTTTCTTTTAACAAAGATTGGTCTTTATTTAAATAACTTAAACCAATTTTTTCATTAAATGATAATAATTTTTGATTATTAGTTTTATCAATAGAAGTAAAATCAATTAATCTTAAATCATTTTTAAATTTTGATGTATTTTCAGAATCCTTAACACCGCATCCTAATATTTGAAGGGGAATATTTTTACTTTCAAATAAAACTTCTTTTGAAAATTCATTAAATTGGTTGAATTTATTTTTAATAAAGTTATTTTTGATAAATAAATTATCATAAGTTTTGATATTTTCTTGAATAATATTCTTCTTTTGATAAGGTAAATTTATAGATTTTTGATCAATTTCTAATTTTTTCTTTTCAAATTCTATCATTGATTTTTTAATTTCTTTTAATTCTATTTTTTCTTTTTTAAGTTCTTCTATTGCTTTTGTTAAATTATCTTTAAATCCAATAATTTCTAGAATCATTAAATCACTTGAATATTTTTCATTAATTGTAAATTGGATATTAAATTTAAATTCTAATTCATTCAATTTATTTTCATCAATTTTTTTTTTAAATTTATTATTTATCAAAAACATTTTATGAAATATTTTTTTCCAATTTTTATATAAATCTTCTGTTATAAGTCTTAAACCTATATGAGCAGTTTGTAATTCTTGTATAAATAATTTAAAACTATATGGAGCTTCGATGCACACAAATTCGTTTTTACTTTCACTGTATAATTCTTTGAAATTATTGTTATTACTATCACGGTATTCTATGTGTTCATCTAATGAAAAATCTCTAAATATCCCTTCCTTTTTATTACATACGGAAATTAAACCTGATTTTTTTGATATGTAAAATCTAAACTTATCTGATCTTTCCATAAAACTTTCTTTTAAAAATGAAACCATTCCATGAGATAGAATAGCATCTCTTTCCATTTCTCCTATTCTACCCCCACCACCTAATGCCCTCCCACTAACGGGTTGATGAGTTAATTGGGTTGAAGGTCCAGAATCTCTTGACTGATATTTGTCCGCAACTTGGTGGTATAATCTCTGATAATAATTAGGACCGATAAATAAATTAACTTTTAGCTGATTACCAGTAATCCCTGAATATAAAACTTCATTACCGTTTTTTTCGAATCCCTTTTCTTCTAATGATTTCATTATATCATTCATATTAATTTCTGAAAAAGGAGAAACTTCACCTAATATTCCATTTTCTAAACAAAATTTTCCAAAAATAGTTTCATAAAATTGACCTATTGTCATTCTACTGGGAAAAGCATGTGGATTAACAATAATATCAGGAACTATTCCAAATTTTGTAAAAGGCATATTTTCTTTTTCTAAAACCATACCAATGGTTCCTTTTTGCCCATGTCTAGAAGCAAATTTATCACCAACTTCTGGAATTTTTTCTTTTCTTAACCTAATTTTAACATATCTTTGGTTATCATTTCCAAAGTTAGAATATACCTTATCTATAATTCCAAATTCATTTTTTTTAACAAATAAACTAACATTTTTTTTTTCAGGTGCATTAGAATTATTAGAAACTGCTTTTGTAGTTTTACCGACAATTATATCACTTTCATAAACTTTTACACCCTCCTTAACAATTCCATTTTGGTCAAGTTTATTATAATTTCCTGGAACTAAATTAGAAACCTCGTTTGGATTAAATAATTCTATTTTTTCAGTAACTTTACCATTTTCCACATTTTCTGAATCATTATATGTTCTAAAAACAGTGGTTCTAAATAAACCTCTTTCCAAAGAAGATTTATTGAATATAATACTGTCTTCCTGGTTATAACCGGAATAACAACCAACAGCCATAACAACATTACATCCTTTGGCCATTACATTAGAATATAAATATTTACCCATTGTTGAACTAATTATAGGTTTTTGAGGATAATATACAATTTGACCTTTATTATCCATTCTATTTCTATAATTAGTTGCATACATTCCTAGACATTGTTTTCCATGAGCAGTTGAAAATTGATTTCTTGGGGCTTGATTCATATGTAGGGCAGGAACTACATTTCCCAAAATACTAAAAATTAAACCTGGATGAATTTCACAATAATCGTATTTAGATTTATTATCAAATAATTGTTTCTGATTCATTGCTATTAATGACATATTTGATTCGTTACAATCAATATATTCTATGACTCCTTGATTTTTTTCAAGTTCTTCAATGCTTAAATTGGTGTTATAATATAAAGGATCCGTATCCGATATATCACTAAGTTCTCTTGAATCTCCAAAAACAAGATTTAGCCACCCTTTTTTTATTTTATCATTTGTTACAAGTAATTTATTATTTTTTACTACAAAAACTGGTCTTACTCCTCTTCCCGAATCAGTTGAAATATTTATTCTATTTTTAAATATATCCCATGAAATCGAAGTATAAATGTTAATAAATGAATTTCTTTTTAGTAATTTTAAATTTTCAAATAATTTCTTAGGGTTACCAATATTACCTACGTACTTTCCATTTAAAAAAATTTTGCAGTATTCGTGTATCATTAAATTAGATTTGTTAATTGGAATCATTTTTAATTCATGTAACATTCTAATTAAAATAAAAGAACTTGTTCCTGCAGTAACCCCTGCAAATAAAGAAATATTTTTTCTTAAACCTATTCTTGCACCATCAGGAGTTTCTGAAGGGCACATTATACCATATGATGATAAATGTAATACATGGGGAGCTCTTATTTTTACAGATTGATCCATAGGGTTATTTACTCTTCTTATATGTGAAACAGTTCCAAAATAACTGTCACGAGCTAAATCTTGAACTACACCTGCTTTACATTTACCACCTCTAGAATTTGCTAATCCCCAACATTTTCTAAATGCAGATAAAAAGCTGTCTGTCAAAATTTTTTCATTGACAATTTTATTTATAGGTTTATATCCTTCATCTTTATCACTTATCAAATAAAAAAATTTAATATTATTATTATCTGATTCTTCATCAAATTGATTAATCCAAAAAGAACCTTCATTAAATTTAGCAAAAGTTTTATTAATTTTCTCCTTCATATCATTTTTAATTCTAAAAAAAATATCTCTAAATAAAGTTCCACACAAAAGACCAGAAATATCTATTCTTTTAAACATATATGAATCTTTGTCAGTAGGAGTTTCAATATCTAAATAAACATTAATTATATCATGGATAACTGTTCCTAAAAAATAAGCTTTATTTATGAAATTAGTTCCACAATGTGGTAAAAAATGATTTCTTAAAATTTTTAAAATATAAATTTTACCATAATCAACACTATCTTTTTTTTGTTTTCCACGTCCTATTTTTGGAGGCATAAAATTATCAACTTTATTAATCAAATATTCTAGAGCATCATCTTGCGTAGAAATTATAGAACCTTCGATTATAGAATTTCTTAAAACATCTAATTGTGTTTCTAATTGTAAATTTGATTTTCCCAAATAATCCATATTAAAAATTAATTTACAAATATCATAATCAGAAATAATTCCCAAAGCTCTAAAAATAATAAATAAGGGAATATTGTCCATTATTGTTGGTATTTTAATTCTTATTGCATTATCTAAAACCACTATTTGATTTGTTTTTTTTTCTTTCATAATAAAAAATTCATTAACTCTAGCTGGTTCAAATGTATTTTCACTAGATGAACGGATTTCAGATTGAATCCTAAATGTTTCATCAGATTCTTTACTTTTGAAAATATATAATTTATTTTCAATTTGTCTTTCTTGACCAACAATTACTTTTTCTTTTCCCTGGATAATAAAATACCCACCGTGGTCATTTTCACATTCTCCCATCTCTCTCAATATTTTTTTATTAGAAGCATAAAGAGAACATATTTTAGATTGTAGCATAATAGGAATTTCACCTAATGAAACTTTTTCTAATTTTCTATAAAATTCTTTTTTATTTTTAGTTTCAATATTTTGACTAGTAAATTTACATATTATGTCTGTAAAAATTTTAGTGGAATAAGATAAATTTTTTAATCTTGCTTCATTAGGATATAATATTTTAATATTAAATGAATCATTATTATTTTTTTCTCTTATGACAGGTCTTCCTATAAATATTTGACTTCCATCATCGATTATATCATTATCAATCAGTTGAGCTCCAAAAAATAATTCTAATTTTAATGAAATAATTTTACCTTCACTTTCAACAGTGTAATCTGAAGTAACAGGATTATATTGTTTTAATGTTTTTGGAATACCTATATTAATAAAATTATTAAATGAATCTATTTGATGTTTTGCCAAATAATTTTTTGTATTTTTAAAATAACTATCAATTAGTTTCCAAATTTCATTTTCATGAATTAAATCTCTATAAATATTTTTATCATCAAAGTCTTTTTTATCACCACCTTTTTGTATAATCAATAAATTTTTATTTCTTTTCACTAAATCTGGGGAAGGTTGAGAAATTGGTTTTGGAGTAGGTTGAGAAATTGGTTTTGGAGAAGGTTGAGAAATTGGTTGCGGGGGAGGTTGAGAAATTGGTTGCGGAGGAGGTTGAGAAATTGGTTGCGGAGG
>MDTC01260083.1_pt1 | contig 19671 bp, 15 predicted proteins | sample 811181 | NCBI WGS metagenome assembly MDTC01 (sample SAMN05326644, study PRJNA326480) | marine metagenome | isolation source: seawater | place: Pacific Ocean: North | collected 2011 | reverse complement strand
CCAACGTGATTGTCGACGGTTCGAGTCCGTTCACCCGCTCTTTGACAACGGCTGACAGCAAATGTCAGCCGTTGTTTATTTGTGTTGCGTTGATGCAGAATAATCACGTTGTGCCTCTGCTGTGCCACCATCGGCATGGACCAGAAGATTACTATATTCAATTTGATCTGAAATTTCCCAAGCACCTTGATGCTCGATGATCGTTTTGCCATCACGTATCAAACGGAAAGCAGGTGTCCCCAGAGTTAAAGGAATGGTAAAGCTTTGGATACCCGCTGGGACTTGTTTGCGGTGAGTTATGCCATCAATGCTGATTTCCAGGATCCCCGGCTTGGTGAGAAATCCGAGCAGTTCGATTTCGTTGAAGGCTTTGCCAATGACTTTAAAGGGCTTGGCCTGATTGGGGGAGGACGCACTGGCAGTGGTTGGCTGGACGCGATGGAAATAGTAAATCGCATCACGCACGATTTGAGGTTGTTTGCCGGTTTTAAACCAACTGGTGTAATACGCTGTCAAGTCATAGAACGCATGACGGGTTGCGGTGGACGGAGCAATTTCTGAGCCTTCGGAGTAGTCGTTCCATGTCACCAGTTGGACCCACTGAGCGTGATCCATCGCGGTATGCCACATTTCTCGGAGTAAGGCCGAGTTTCTTGACTCTGACCCATGAAAATTCTTGGGGCGAAAATCCTGTGGCCGCACTGGAGCCATGAAAGGCAGACCCTTGCGGTCATGTTCAGCCAAAGCCTTACGTCGCCAACTATGTTGTTCGTTGAAGGTACTCGCGCCCCAATCTGCAAAGCCATCCATGACTGACTCGTAATCATCCATAAACTTCCACCAACCCTGGAACGTCAACCACAGCGATATCTCAATACCTTGTGCTTTGAGTTGCTTACGGACGTTGACCCAATACTCGGGCTTTTGTGCATAGCCATTGTAAGGAGCAATGACGAGTATGCCTTCGTCATTGCGATACACTGACGGATGATTGGCCAGTTGGGTAATCGCAGGCACCAACGCTTCAGGATTACTTTTGTAACCAGCAGTCATATCCGGCATGAGCAAGATTTTAAATCCATTGTCCAAATCCTTGACCACGTCCAACAGCTTTAACAGCTTTGCCCAATGTTTACTGGAGCCAGGAATCGAAAGCATGTCATAACTGAATCCGTCCAGTCCCAACTCAGATGCCATACGGACTTCCTGGCGAAGATCCGATTCAACCCAATTCTGTTCATCACGCGGTAAACGTGTCAAAGGACGCTGACGAATGAAACCGCCATATTTCAAATGCTTATTCTTCTCTCCATTGTCAGTCAGGAAACCGCGTTGATAGTAATCATTCCCAGGTGGTTTGTTGTCGATGGAGATAGGGAACGGTGAAAAGTAATGAGCGAAAACTTTCTTTTCTGTCTTTTGCAGTTCCGATAGGGCAGCTCTGTCAAAAGGCCACTGCGGTGTGCTTTGAGCTATTGACAAAGTATTCATACAAGTCAATAAGACTGAAACGGATAATAGCATTATTTTTTTGATGGTCATATTTTGATTCTTTGATACCAATAAATAGGTTGTCTGGTATGTTAAACCGAAAATTTTGTATCAGCATCATGAGGGAAGCTGCGAAGTGTCAAGGAATGTTCCTGATCTGTATCGCCTTGAACTCGATCAGGGATTTTGCTGAAGCATTCTGAGCTGTCATATAAATTTCAATCTCATCAAGACCTGTAGAATCCGTCGCATCGGCCGTGTATATGACAGTATTGTTGTAAAGAAAGGCCAGTGTGTTGCCCTGCTTGCGAATACGAAAAACAGCTGGGTATTTTACTGCGATATTATTGGTTTCTACCGCAAAGTTGGGTAAGAATGACGAGATATAGGCATTGGTCGGATCACGCAAAACAATGTTGATCTTGTTGCCGTTGCTACCTTTAATACTCAAGAAATTTGCGACCCAACCACCTGCATCATTCATTTCATGTCTGTTAACGTGAAAAAGAACCTCCTGCCCATTGTCCAATTGGATTTGATTACCAAAGTTCATTTTTCCGTTTGATGTCGATGTTGCTGGTCCAATAGTCATGGTCCAGGAACCCAACTGATTATCTGTTAGGTTGGCATAATACGGGGGTTGTGACTGCGGTAGTGCCATCAACGACGGATCGCCCAGGATCACATTGCAATTGGTCGTTTCATATTCATCGATGGCGACAATCAGTTTGCCCATTTCTAGATAAACACGTGGACGTTCATCTGTTCCTCCGTCTGCATGGACCAACAAATTTGAATATTGAATCTGATCCGATATCTCCCAATTGCCAACACGTGACATGACGGTCTGTCCACTACGTTTGAGTTTGAACTGTGGCGTTCCGTTATCTAGTGGAATTGAGAATGATTGTATACCCGCACCTACGCTGCTGCTGTAGGTTTGCCCATTAATGGTGATTTCCAGTATGCCAGGTGCGGTGAGAAATCCCAGTAATTCAATTTGATTTTGAGGCCCGCCCTGAATTGAAAATGGTGCGGTCTGATAGGGTGAGGAAGGAATCGCATTCGTGGGTTGCGTGCGATAAAAATAGTATATGGCATCGCGTACGATGAGTGGTTGTTGCTGAGTCTTAAACCAACTGATGTAATATGATGCCAAGTCGTAAAAGGCATGACGTGTGCAGGTTGATGGTGAAATTTCCGTCGCTTCGGAATAATCATTCCAGGAAATGATCTGCGCCCACAGGGCATCAGCTTCATTCATGGCAGTGTCCCACTGTGTACGAAACAGTGCACTGTTGCCACCCTCAAAGCCAAGCTGATGTTGGGGCCTGAAATCTTGTGGCCTGGCAGGAGCCATGAAGTCCATTCCCCAATGCCACTCATTGGCTAACTTGTCAGCCCGGCCGGCTTGCCATGCTACTGCTGAGACACCCCAATCAGAAAACCCGAAGGAGACCGGGGCATACGTTCCAATGTATTGCCACCATCCTTGGTAAGTTGGCCAGAGAACAAACTCAATATTTCGCGTATCCATTTCATCCTCAAAGTCCTGCCAGAATGATAATGGCCGCGATTGACAGTTATATGGTGCAACAACCAATCTTCCATCATTCAAACGATACACTGCTGGATTGGAAGCAAAAGTTGCAATTTTATCAGCCATGGATGAAGCAGTGATAGTCTTGTAGCCTGCGGTCATGTCGGGCATCAAGAGGATTTTGAACCCAATATTCAACTCGTTGGCAGCCTGGAGGAGATACAACAGTCTTTGCCAGTGAATGCTCGTCGAATCAGTTGACAGCATGTCGTAGCTAAAGCCATCAGCCCCCAATGCAGCAGCGCGTTGGATTTCGGTTTTCATATCTTGTATATGCCAATCCGAATCCGTCAGTTTGATGCGTGGCAACGGTCGCTGGCGTAGATAGCCGCCATAAGAAATATGTTTGTTATTTTCACCTGTTGGATCTAGATAACCGTTTACGTAATAGTCATCCCAACCATCTTTATTATCAATTGATATTGGAAATGGACTGAAATAATGAATAAATACTTTCCGTGACATCTGGCGAAGTGATGATGGTGAAGTCTGATCAAATGGCCATTGTGGTGTCGATTGAGCCAATACCGTGACAGTTAGAAACCCGGTGAGTAACAAGGCCTGTTGTAACAACTTGAACATGTTAAATACTCCTCATATCACGAGAAAAGTAATCTTTACCAAGTTGGATTTGCCGCAACACCAGGTGAAAAGAGACTGCCTGTATCGCCATCGTAGAGTTTATAGGGTTCGGTATTAACTCGAGCAATATCGGCAAAGGTATTAACATGTCCATCGATATAAGCAATGTTATTGTATTTGCGTTGATGGATGCCTGGTTTATAGACACCGCCGTATCCATAGGCACCACCGACATAACTGGATTTGTAAGTCTCCCATGGTGCTGCGTTGAAAAGTAATGACGTGTTATTAAAACCAGCTTCGGTATACATGAGAGTTTTACCATGCATGGGTAATTCGTCGATACGTGTCCAGTTGGTTTGAAATGGGTAGGGCCCAGGCCCGAGTCGGAAATTCATGCCGTAGTTAGGCCAGCTTGTCGAGCCAATGATCGCCATGCCTGGATGTGAAGGGCAGACCAATTGCATGTGTCCAGCAAGATCCCCCCATGTTTGCCCTTCCCCATCGTTGGACAGGTACGGGATGATTTTTGCAACCCAAGTAGCATTGGCTCCGGAGAGTTGGACAACACTGAAATAATCCTTATTGTCCTGCACATACATCATTTGCGTCAAGCCGATCTGCCGGAGTTGCGATTGGCATTGTGTGGCTCTGGCTTGTTCTTTTGCTGAGGACAATGCCGGGAGCAGAATTCCGATGAGGATTGAAATGATGGAAATGACAACCAGCAGTTCAATGAGCGTGAAACCTCCAGCATAACGTCTTGCCTGAAATGTAAAATGCATCATAATTCTCCTGATGATGTTAATGATGAGATTGATCTCTTTTCAAAGAAGATGCGTATCACCTTCAATATATGTAGCCTGGATCGCCATACTTGATACAGGCATGTCTGGGTGTTCTATTTGTTGACTGATCAGACGAATGGTTGTGGAAGCATAACTTTCGGGGTCAAACATCATTTTTGACCAGTTATATCCACGAGGTAATGGATAACCTCGGTTTGCTAATGTGATGATGGCGATGTCTTTGCCAGGGATCAGTTTTTCGAGCTTTAATGCTTCAACAACCCCGACGAGAACCATGTCGTTGGTCACGTATATAGCATCAAGCTTTCGATCTGCTTTGGCGAGTAATTCGCGTGTAGCCTGCATACTTGATGCCACCCCCATATCATGTGCATAAGCATGAAAGTCCTGACATAAGTTGGCTCGAAGCATCATCCCACGATGAACATGATGTTCGATATCACATTGTTTGGTTGTATGCAGTGCAATTGTGCCGATTCGTTGGTAATCCAGTTCGATCAAATGCTGTAAGGCACGTTGACAGGCACGTTCGGTGTCGACATAAATAGACGGATGCAGGTCAAAATCACTACTGCCCATGCTGTGAAACAGATAAGGGCAAACAGAGCCAGCCATTTTTCTTGCTTTAAGAAAAGTATCGGCATATTGAGTGCCTACGAGAAAACCATCATCGCTGGCATGTTCGAGTTGTTTGGCCATCTCTTGGACAGGCAATGCTTTTTGTGACGATGTGACCTGTGAGTGGATGGTCATTGTGTGACCTGCAAGCTGGGCATGGCGCATGAACATGGAGAGCACAACGTGTGTTGTGGTATGGGGTGGTGAAAGCTGCCAGTCGGACCATAACCCGATACGAAGACTCTGGACCGCCTTGCCAATAAGTTCATGGTTTAGGTGTTGCGTCTTGGTGTCAGTGGTTTGCAAATCCAGGAATAGATGTTCATGCGTCAATCCAAAGACAGACGATTCAGCAGCATCTGCCGGATGTGAGTGGACGCGACGGACGTAGGTGCCACTGCCTTGTCGTCGGACGAGAACACCTTTGTCTGTGAAGGCTTTGATCGCTTGGCGAACCATGCGACGAGTAATCCCCAATTCATTGGCCAAGTCTTCTTCAGGTCGGATTCGAGCGCCGATGCAAGTTGGTGGCTGTGATAGGATCCAGCTCATCTCATTCACCAGATCCGCAATGACCTGGGATTTAAGCTGGGCTTTAGATCGTCTTTGTCGCGTTTGTAAGTCAATGATTTGTGGCACGTGTCATCTCTATGATTGAAACGTAGGGAGGGGCAAAGCAAATGTCTGTTAACATTACGCATTAATAGTGAACAAATCAACATAAATGTACAAAATTAATTCAATAGCATCTGATATAGTGATCATACAGTAGTGTGTTGGGGAACATCCACGCATTTGTTCATTTGGCAGGAACATCAAGGTACAGATAGGTTTGCCTGCGTTTGTCAGCAACCTTTCGAAGGCAATTTTGACCGAATTAACCAGTTTTAATGCATAAAAATCATTCAAGGTGTTAAGTCATGAATACACGTCTATCAATTCAGGGTGAGCGATTTTTAATCAACGGCATGCCGACCTACTCGGAAATTCCGGATTGTGCTCCTGAATATCACGGTCTACTGATGAACGCTCGATTTGTTCAGGGGATTTTTGATGATCAGGCAAACCCGGAGCGATTTGTTCGATTTGGAGCCAATCGTTGGGATCCGGAAGCAAACACACAAGGATTAATTGAGTCATTACCACTATGGCATCGGTACGGTTTACGGGCGTTTACTGTCGGACTTCAGGGGGGTATGCCGGTATTTACGATTGAGAATGCATCTATCGACAACAACCCCTATGCCGATGATGGCAAAGCAATCGATCTTGCTTATCTTTTACGACTTTCCAACTTGATACGGGGAGCAGATGAAGCTGGCATGGTGGTCATCGTAAGTCTTCTTTACGAGGGGCAGGTGATGCGAATGAAAGACGGCGCCGCCATTCGTAATGCCGTATGCACCGCTGCGACCTGGCTTGGCGAGCAGAACTTCACCAATGTTATCATTGAGATTGCCAATGAATATGACATTGGCAATTTCCGCAAGCGACCGCAGGTGTCCAGCCCGGAATGTATGACTGCCCTGATTGAGATTGCACGACAAGCTGCTGATGGCATCCCGGTTGCCGCCAGCGGTAGCGGTAGTCACGTCGATCGTGAAGTTGCCGAATCGTGCGACCTAATTTTGATTCATGGTAATGGAACATATAAACAACGGTACTACGAACTGATCAAACTCGTCAGATCATGGAACCTGAACAAGCCGATTGTCTGTAATGAAGACTCGCCGTTGATCTCTCAATTGGATGTGGCGTTTGATACTTATACATCATGGGGATATTACAACAATCTCACGAAACAGGAACCGCCGGTTGATTGGGGGTTTGCAGGTGCGGAAGATATGTTCTTTGCCCGCCGTATGGCACGTGGTCTGGGGATTGATATTCCTTGCATTTCATCAGATCAAGCTTATGTACTTGAGGGAGTGCAGGGGCGCTTTATGGATTCTGGCAAACGATGGATTCGCTTGGCCTCTGAAAATCCTGAGACGATTCGTAGAGTTGTCTTTTTGGTTAATGACAGGATGATCGATTTGGCGTACCAGGAACCTTTTTTTGTGGACTATAAAGAAACATGGATTCAAGGAGGGACATTCCTGATGCCCGGTGATGTTGTGAAAGCTGTGGTTCACCTAATGAACGGAAAGATATTGGAACGTGTGGCGATTGCTGACTGATGTAGAACGGCGTAGCAGGTTGTTATGACATTTTGATCGCTTTCGTATGTGTTAAATTCACTGGCTTTAGCATAATGCCATTTAAAAAAACATAACACACATGTAACAGTATTCGTGTTGGTTCGCTTTGAGCGCGGATATGTCGGTTTAGATCGGGTTCTCGATCTGAAAAGGTTCAATGTGATGTTAATTGCCAGCAGATTGACACCACTGGCGAATCGGTTGAGTTGAACACGAATATAGATCTAAAAATCTCAAAAGGGGTGTTATGATCAACTCGTGAAGTTGGCGAACCACCTTCGGCACCCACATGGCCGTCACCGGCGGCATCCCCGCGTCGCACAAGCTGCTATGCGGCACATGCGCTGCCGGATTTTGCTGCACATGTCTAAAACAATTTTTGGAGTGGCAAGAGTGCAATGATCTTGTTTACAAAATGACAGACTTTTTTGTTTTGAGGTATTTGATTGCTTCTTTGGGTATTTTTCTATCACTGACAATGGTATTGATTTGGTTCAAATCGCAGATGTGAAAAACCGCTTGTCGATTGAATTTGGACGCATCGGCCAACAGGATATTGTTGCTGGATCGACTCAAAAGATGCTTAAGGAAATCAGCATGTGGTTCATGAAATGTATACAGACCATTTTCTGAAACACCCACTGCAGAGACGAATGCTTTGGTGATGGGTAATTGATCCAATGTTTGTTGTGTGATACTGCCAAGGAAGGAGTGTAGTTGTGCGTTGTAGGCACCACCGATACTGATCAGGGTCATGTGTTGGGGGAAGGTGTGGAATTCGTTGGCGACGCTGCATGAGTTGGTGATCACGGTGACGCGCCCAATTTTTGAATTGGCCAGTTCACGTGCCAGATGCAGCACGGTGGTGGAGGAGTCCATGAAAATCACATCGTCTTCTTCGATAAGGCTCAGGGCTTTGTGTGCGATCTCGCGTTTGGCCTGTTTCTGCCGATTGACGCGAACCTGAAAGCTGGCATTGCCTGAGCTTCCATTGTCATGTACGGGCAGATACTGGACCCCACCATGGATTTTCTCCGCTTTACCATTTGAAACCAGTTCATCAATATCGCGATGCACTGTGGGGATGGAAACAGAAAAGCGATCGCATAACTGTGTGATCGTGCAGTGATGTGAATCCTCTAGCAGGTCGAGGATTTCTTTCTGTCGGACTTGGCTGGGTTTGGTCATCGGTGTGATTCCTGAGTTAAATCGGCGATTGATAAATATTACATAAAATAACAAAAATTATCAATAAATAACATTGACAAATTGTCTTGACGGTCTATTATTGCACCAATAAGCCGGAAGGAAAAGGCTTGATTCGGATTTTTCAGGTAAGAGATTGTTTTTTAAGTTCTGAAAAAGAGTCTTGCTTTTACAGGGTGAGTCAGGAGACTTGAACTTAGTCATGTCAATGCAGAAGCACATCATGGGAATTGGCTATTGCAGCATGGACACGCTGTGCGTAGTGCCGCCGATGGCGATGGATCAGAAGGTCCAAGCCGATCAGATGCTCATGCAGGGCGGTGGTCCGGCAGCGACGGCGATTGTGGCTGCTGCACGTCTTGGTTGCCAGGCTTCTTTCATGGGTGTGGTTGGTGATGATGCCATTGGCCGGATGATTCGCGATGCGTTTGAGAAGGAGCAGGTGCAAACCGATTGCCTGGTTCAACGTGAATACGCACAGTCTGCTGCTGCGATCTGCCTGGTTGATCAACAGACTGGCAAACGCAGCATCCCCTGGCATGCGGGTACGGCAAAACCGATTCAACCTGATGAGGTCAATCCCGAATGGGTGCAGCGTGCATCGGCCATTCATTGCGATGGTCACCAAATCGATGCCGCACTAACGGCTGCGAAAATCGCTCGACAACACAACATCCCTGTTTTCCTGGATGCGGGAACTTTGGTGAATCGCATTGACGAGTTGATCGCGATAAGCGATGTCGTCTTTGTCTCTGAAGATTTTGCCCAATGTTACACCGGCAAGAAGAATCCGCAACAAGCCATTGAATACCTGCATCAACAGGGCTCCCAATGGACGGGTGTCACGCTCGGTTCCGGTGGCAGTATGGGGTTTGATGGTCAACAAACACATTACGTGCCATCGGTTCGTGTGAGTGTCGTGGATACCACCGGTGCCGGTGATGTGTATCACGGTGCACTTGCAGCACGCTATTTACAGACCCAGAACGAGCCGCCATTCATGCTCGATTGCATGCGATATGCCAGTGTAGTGGCTGCCATCAAATGCACGGAGTTAGGTGGTCGAACTGCGATCCCAACCCATCAACAAACACTCGAAAAATTGCAGTCCATTGATTGGGTCGACCTGCAACGAAAGGCAAAGGGCAATAGCCATGAATGATCACTTGATTCAATGTCCAGCTAATAACGGATACAACACGATTCTTGAAATCGGCGACAAGGATATGGACCTGACCGGTTTTGGTTTACTCAATCTGACGGCAGATCAAACCTGGGAAACACAAACCCAAAACACCGAAGCAGTCCTCGTAATCCTCGGCGGCAAGTGTGAGATACAGGCAGGTTCACAAAACCTGGGGCAACTCGGCCAACGCGAAGATGTCTTCTCCGGCAAGCCTTACACCGTGTACCTGCCCCCGGATTGTGATTGCAAGATCACGGGGGTTACGGATGTGGAAATTGCCATTGCACTTTCGCCTTGCGATCAAGCGGGTAAACCTGCTGTGGTGACGCCTGATCAATGCAAAGTAATGTCACTGGGGACTGACAACCATCTGCGTGATGCAGTCGTGATGATCGGCGATGACTTCCCTTCGCGACACTTTTTCGTGGGTGAAGCCTGGGTGCCTTCGGGCAATTGGGCAAGCTATCCGCCGCATCGTCACGACTTTGACAATCCACCTGACGAGTTGAACATGCAGGAGATCTACTTCTTCCGATTCAACCCGCAGCACGGTTATGGATTACAGCAGGTATACACCGATGACCGCAGCACTGATGCGCGTTATGTCGTGCAGAACAACGACACCGTTGCCATTCCCGAAGGCTATCATCCCGTGGTCAATGCGCCAGGTTACACAATGTATTACCTGTGGGTGATGACGGGCGATTCCCGCGGTTTTGTACGTTTTCTGGATCCGGTTCATGCAGGCTCTGTGGGATAATTTGTGATGGCTCTACTTGGCATTGACATTGGAACCAGCGGTTGCAAGATCACCGCGATTGATGAGGCAGGCAAGGTCCTCGACGAAGGCTTTGCTGAGTATGTAACCTTGCATCCCCAACCCGGTTTTGCAGAGCAGAATCCAGAAGATTGGTGTGACGTGGTTCGATTGATCCTGTCTCAGATGCGCGATCGAGCTGCGTTTGATTTTCAGGATATCGCAGCTTTAGCTGTTGATGGTTCGACCCACAACGCGGTCTTGCTTGACCAGCATTTCAATGTCATCCGTCCGACGATCATGTGGACGGATCAACGAAGTGTTGAGCAATCAAAATATCTCAATGACCAGTATGGCGACTTGATTTTTAAAACCGCTTATCAAGCGGCTGCACCGACATGGACATTGCCACAGTTTTTGTGGTTAAAGCAGCATGAACCACAAACCTTAATACAAATCCGTTACATCATGTTCGTCAAAGACTATGTCAGGTGGCGGATGACCAGCCAATGGGCAACAGATCGGATCGACGCGCAAGGGACCTTGTTTTTCGATATGGCAAATCAGAGTTGGTCCGATCCGTTGCTTGATCTGGTGGGTTTGAAAACGGATGTCCTGCCACCGTTGCTTGAACCGACGGACATCGCGGGGCGGATTTCTGAGAAGGGCAGTAAAGAGTTTGGCTTGCCTCAAGGCTTGCCAGTAATTTGCGGCAGCAGTGATGCGGCGATTGAAGATTTTGCAGCTGGTGCGATCACGCCCGGCAGTTGTATTCTCAAGTTAGCTACTGCTGGTAACGTCAATGTGATGACTGACAAACCGGTGCCGAATCGTCGGACATTGACGTACTCGCACATCATCCCGGGGATGTGGTTCACAGTTGTGGCAACCAACTCCGCAGCACGCTGTCAACGCTGGTTTCGTGATGTGTTTTTTCAGGATAAGCGACTCCCAGATGCATGTGAAAACATCTATCAATGGATGGATCAGCAAGCAGTCACGAGTTGTCCCGGTGCTCATGGTTTGATGTTTCATCCTTATCTGCAAGGTGAACGCGCCCCGTATTGGGATGCCGATCTGCGAGCCAGCTTTGTCGGGGCAACGATGCAGCATACGCAGGCCGACTTCATCCGCGCGCTGCTTGAAGGTGTTGTCTTCTCATTGCGGGATTGCTTTCGAACCATTGAACAGATGCAGTTGCCGGTCACCGAATTTCGACTCATCGGCGGTGGCGCCAAAAGCGATCTATGGTCGCAGATGATCGCGGACGTCTTTGGCAAACCGGTGCTTCGCCCCCAAGCTTGCGATGCTTCGTTTGGTTCAGCTTTGCTTGCTGGCGTGGGGATCGGCATTTTTAAAGATCAACGTACTGCTGTGAATCAGTGTTTATCACATCGTGATCCTGTTTTGCCCAACGCGCAGAATCAGGCAGTGTATGAAAAAGCGATCCAACATTACTACCGCATTCACGACGTCCTGGCGGATGTCTATCACGATTATGCTCAAGATTAAATGGATGCTGCGTGGATAAACATCGCAGTGTGAACCATGACCACTTGAAAGGTTTTACCAACATGCTTTTGCAGACTGACAACTATCACTTTGAAATGATTCACAGCGAATTGAAATGGGCTGTGGGTGAGGACAATGTGCGAACCGACGATGCGGACAAGCTCGGCCATTCGATCGACTATTACTGGGTTCCCGAGCTTTGGCATGATCGCAATTGCCCACCCCAGCCCCCGCAGATCATCGTCACGCCCGAGACTGCGCAGGATGTGGCCAAGGTGATGAAGATTGCAAACAACTACAAAATCCCGGTCACGCCCTGGGGCGGCGGTTCGGGGTCGCAAGGTGGTGCGTTACCGATTTATGGTGGGATCAGCCTTGATACCAAGAAGCTCAATAAAGTGCTTGAGATTGATGAGAAGTCGCTGACCATCACCGCTGAGACCGGTTGCAACATGCAACAACTCGAATGGGCGACGGAAAAAGCAGGCTACTCAACGATGCACTTTCCTGCCTCCATTGCCTGTGCGACTCTCGGCGGATTCCTGGCTCATCGCGGGACTGGTGTGCTTTCAACCAAGTATGGCAAGATTGAAGACATGGTGATGTCCATTGAAATGGTGACACCTGAGGGCGAAGTGATCAACACGCTTCCCGTTCCACGTCACGCATCAGGGCCGGACCTCACGCAGATGTTTCTGGGTAGTGAAGGCACGTTGGGTGTGATGACCAAGGTGACACTCAAGATTCACCCGATCCCCGAATGCCGCAAGTTCCATGCGTTTTTATTCAAGAATATGACCTCTGCCATGGCAGCCGGTTCGGAATTGATGACCAGTCGCCTGCGTCCGGCGGTGATTCGTTTGTACGATACACCCGAGACTGCCAAGCTCATCAAGAAAGTTCTGGGTATTGACCGTGAAGGTTCGTATCTGGTCTTCGGTTTTGATGGCCCTGAAGAGATGGTGGATTTAGAGATGGCCAGGGCCTGCGAAATCTGTCGTAAGCAGAATCCCGAAGACCTCGGCACGGAGATGGGGCAGACCTGGTGGGACAACCGTTACAAGTTTTTCTACCCACCATACATGTTCCACATGCCTCAAGCCTTTGGCACGTTGGACACCGTTGCTACTTTTGCCAACATTGAAAATGTCTATTGGGCGATGAAAAAAGTGGTCACTGAAAACTTCCCGCAAGCCACATTCATTGGCCACTTTTCACACTGGTACGAATGGGGCTGCATGCTCTATGCTCGTTTTATTATCGATGATCCGCCAAGTGATCCAGCCGAAGCGACTGCGTTGTACAACAAGATTTGGGACATGGCCATCCGCGCTGCCATGGACAACGGTGGCGTGATCAACGAACACCACGGCGTAGGACTCAAACTCGGACGCATGATGCCCGAACTCTATGGCAATGCTTTCGACATCCTCAAACGCATCAAAAAAATCATGGACCCCAACAACATCATGAACCCCGGCAAAATGGGCTTTGGCAACTAATCCCTGGAAGTTTCCCGGACGCCCCGGTCGTTTCTCGAATCAATAACAAGCTCAATCAGAGCGAGGTTTTTACCATGCATATTCAAACACACACAGACGTCATCAGTGCTTGCCGATTCTGTTTTATGTGTCGGCATTTGGACACCACCGGCAATGTGACTTTTCGCGAAGCGGATACTCCACGTGGCCGGGCTTTGGTTCTCGATCGCATCCGTATGAATCCCGAGCAGTTGGCCAATCCCGACTTTATCAATGTCATGTATCAAAGCACACTCAGTGCTGCGTGCCGCAAGCATTGTGTCAGTCATTATGACGAAGCGGGTTTGGTTCTTCAGGCAAGACGAGACATTGTCGAGCAGAATCTGGTGCCCGAAGCAGTGTCTCAGTTAGCCCAATCGATCCAGGAGCAATTTGACCCCAAACTCACCGGCGAGGGGCAGGATGTCTTGATTTTGAGCACGCAGAAAGATACTTTCGAGCATCAGCTTGTGCATCTCACAGACAAGACCGTTCAGGTATTGCAAGTCAATGACACTGGTAAAATACCTTCCGTCCTTGGATTGACTGGTCAGGCCAAAGAAATGGCAAAACAGATTGCTGCCATGATCAAAAAGTCCGGCTGCTCAACTGTCGTGACTAATTCGCCTGCTGCATTTGATGCTTTGAAAAACGACTATCCCTCATGGGAGATCGATTGGGATGGTATCACCATTGAGCACAGCTCAACCTATCTCACAAAACTGGTCGACGCGAAGAAGGTGACACTTCAGTGCAATGACGAGGTGGTCTATTACATCGACAGTGACTATCTGCGAAACTACAACGACATCACGGTTGAGCCCCGGCAATTACTTGAGCAGGCTGGCTATCAACTCAACCCCTTCGGCACGAATCCCGAAGAGTCCTACGCGTTAGGAGAAGCGGCAATGGTCCTGGATCAATTGCATCCCAAGCTGGTTCAGATGATGGTTGAGCGATTCAAAAGCATGATGGATCAACCGCTTGATCGGATCGTGACCGCCAGCCCATACACGTTGCGGATACTTCGCGGAGCAGGGATAGATGTGATGAGTCTGGAAGAAGCCCTGTTGGCTTGCTCCGCAAAAGCTTAAGTCATAAGAAAGTGAACAAGTTCAATGCCATTGGTTGATTTTAATGGAATCCTGCCACAAGCTCGTGCTGAAGGCCGAGCGGTGTGTGCGTTTAATGTCGTGAATTGTGAAACAGTCACGGCTGTGTTGCAGGCTGCTGAACGCGAAAAGCAACCTGTGATTTGCCAGGTGTTTCGTCGGTTGTTTGATACCGGTAAGGCGCACTATGTCGCAGCACTGGTTCGACATCTGGCAGAGCAGACGGACTTGAACGTCGCTTTACACTTGGATCACGGGCAGACACTCAAGCAGATCAAGCAGGCCATCGACTATGGTTTTACGTCGGTGATGTTTGATGGTTCAACGTTGCCTTACGAGGAAAATATTAAGCAGACATCTGTAGCTGTGAAGTTAGCTCATGATGCAGGTCTGACCATTGAAGGTGAAGTGGGGCATATCCCATATACTGAAAATGACAAGACACCTTTGCCCACAGCCCAAGAGGTCTTGGAGTTTGCCAATGAGACGGGGGTGGATGCTTTGGCAGCAGCGGTGGGGACATCCCATGGTTTTTACAAAACGGCGCCGGTGATTCAGACGGACTTGGCTAAAGAGATCGGTGAACTGGTGAAAATTCCACTGGTCTTACATGGCGGTTCAGATACGCCGGATGATAAAGTCCAGCAGGTCATTACATCCGGTTTTGCAAAGCTCAACATTGCTACCGAATTCATGGCAGAGTTTCTTCATGCGGTTCGTGATGAGATTCAAACGCATGGCGAAAACTTTGTCCCGGTTGATTTATTCATGGACCCCATCGTCAATCGCATTTCGGAGTTAGCTGGGCGTAAAATACGTTTGGCAAGTATGACCCAGCCCGTCCATTGATTTGAAAGTTGAATTCGAGCATGTCACAAAGCACGTTTACCATTGGATACGTCCCATGCGCCAAAAGCAGTTGGGCCGATGCGCGATTAGATGATATCCGTATACATGGATTGGCAATCCTCAAAGAAGCAATGCCCGATACGACCGTTGCAGGGGGTGAAAAACTGATCACCACCGATCAGGAAGCTGCCGATCTTGCCGAGACCTTGGCCCAATCGCAGGTCGATGTATTGGTGGTTCATTTTACGACGTTTGCCCTGGGGACCATTGTCCCGATGCTGGCCAAGCGATTGAAGGTGCCGGTGATATTCTGGTCGATGCCTGAACCGCCGATGCAAGGGGGGCGGCTAAGTGCCAACTCATTCTGTGCGGTGAATATGAATGCGCATACACTTTGGAAGCTTGGGCACGATTACCTGCATGTGCATGCTGACATTGACGAGGTATTGCTCATGTTGCAAGGCCAATTAAAGGTCTGTGCGTGTGTCAAACGACTCTCGCAATTGAAGCTCGGTTTGGTGGGCAATCGCGTGCCGGGTTTCTATACCTCGGATGCTAATGAATTGTTGTTGCGTCGGGAATTGGGTGTGGAGATTGAGCTGATTACGCTGTACGAACTCGTAGAACTATCTCGAAAAATCGACCCAACTCTACAACAGCAAGGCCTGGTGCAACTCACGCAATCGGCATCCAATAACGATGCATCGCAGGATGAGTTGGATAAAAGTGCTGCGCTGTATCAGGCGTTTATGCAGCTCAAAGACAAGTACCAACTCGACAGCTTTGCCATCCGATGTTGGCCGGAGTTTGGTGATCTGTTTGGCGTTGGCGTGTGCGCGGTCTCCAGCATGCTCAACGACATCGGTATCCTCTCCGGCTGCGAGGGTGATGTCTATGGCACGGTCACCATGGCGATCCAACACGCACTGTCAGGCAATTTACCGTTCTTCTGTGACCTGATTTCAATCGATGGTGAAAACAACACCGGCATCACCTGGCATTGCGGGGCAGCCCCACAATCACTTTGCAGCGCCGACACGAAACCACAGCTGCATAAGCACTCCATCATCGACGGCGGAGAAAAGAAGGGTGTCACCGTGGAGTTCCCACTCAAACCCGGCCGCGTAACCATCGCAAGACTCAGTGAAAACCAAACAGGCGACGGATACCGCATGCTCATCACCACGGGTACTGCCATCCAAACTCCACAACTGCTCCGTGGCAATCCATTACAAATTAAATTCGATGTCGATTTACCGACCTTGGCACAGACGCTGGTCTATCAAGGATTCGAACATCATTTCTCCGTGGTGCATGGGGAGATTGGTGATCAACTTGTCGATCTTTGCAGAGTCATGAACATCGAACCGATTGTGCTCAATTAAATGAATTTCAAAGATATTTTTGATAGGAATAAGCCGTCATGGCAAATATTGCAATCATTGGTGCGGGTGGGGTGATTTTTACTCAGAATTTTATCAAGGACATTCTGCGTAACCCCAAACTCAGGGACAGTCGAATCGCTCTGATGGATATTGATCAAAAGCGATTGGATGCTGCGGTTGTCTTTACCCAAAAGATCGGTCAGCAACTGGATGTCAAACCGAACTTCATTGCAACAACCGATCTGAACAAAGCCTTGCAGGATGCCCATTACGTCATTACGATTTTCCGATCCGGCACATTGGCACATCAACGCATCGAACAGGAAATTCCCCGGAGATACGGTGTTGATCAGGTCGTTGCTGACAGCATGGGGCCAGGTGGCATGTTCCGTGGTTTGCGGACGCTTAAGCATTTATTTGAAGTAATCGATGCCATGGAGCAGATTTGCCCGGGTGCTTATTTGCTTAACTATGTCAATCCCATGTCACTGAATACGATTGCTGCGAGCCATCGCGCCAAGACAGTGAAGGTTTATGGGCTATGTCACAGTGTGCAACATACTGTCGCGCAGTTGGCAAAGTATATTGATGTGGATCCCAATCAGGTTAATCATTTTGTTGCAGGGGTAAACCATCAAGCTTTTTTCCTGAAGTTTGAAGTCAATCGTCAGGATGCCTATCCTCAATTGCACAAAGCGATGGGACAACCGAATATATATAAACAGGACCGTGTGCGGTTTGAATTGATGCGACACTTCGGCTATTTTTCCACCGAGTCCAGCGGGCATGGAAGTGAATATATCCCATACTTCCGCAAACGCGCTGATCTCATTGAAAAGTATTGCAGTCTTCCTGAAGGTTTTGATTTAACTTACAGCATGGAGCATGGCACATCCGGCGCTTCATTGCATGTGTGTGATCAAATGCAAATCGACAATGAAAAGAAGATTGCAGATATCGTCGTAGGTAAACAGGAAATCGACTTGTCACCAAGTGATGAATATGGCGTGCAGTTGATTGACGCGATCGAAAATGACCAGATGATGTGCGCTAATCTGAATGTGATGAATTACGGTTTGATCCCGAACTTGCCCAGCGAATGCTCTGTAGAAGTGCCCTGTATGGTGAACGCCAACGGAATCACTCCTTGCCAGGTGACCGATTATCCCGAGCAGTTGGCAGGCTTGAATCGTAACATGATCAACTTCCAGATGATGGGCGCGCAAGCTGCTTTGGAAGGATCACGGAGGAAAGTTTTCCAGGCAATCGCTCTGGATCCGTTGACCGCAGCAGTTTGTTCCTTGGATGAGATTCAGGCGATGACGGATGAGATGTTTGAAGCACTGGCATCGGAAATCAATCATGAATTCAGCAATTGATAAAGAAACAGCATGTACAAAATTCACGTAGGTGGACCAATTAGAAAATAGATTAATGCTGGTTTGATACGTTTTCGTTTTTTGAAATGCCTGATTTTATTTAATTCCGTTCAAAAACACTTTAATGCAGGTGTGGCAGTATTTTGATCTTCATTTATCAATCAGTAAATATGTAGATATGGGTTAGGTTTTACGCTGCAAGACGGTGCATGGTGATTTTGAACGTCCGTAGATTTGTACCGCCGCCGAAACGGTCTTACTTAATATGGATATGGAGATTTGAAATAGTTAAATATATATATTAAAAACCCAGCGTCAAGCTGGGTTATATATGACCTAATTTGTGGCAATAATAACTATTTTATGGTATACATACTTCCTCGCCGTCCCTTAATATTCTTGCGAGAAATCTGACCATTCCTGGTGAGTTTGAACAGAGCCTGATCGGCCTTGCCGTTACGGCCTTCCGTTATCCAGTGTTCGTTGACTTGAGCCGTTGTGCAATCAGGATTGGCTTGAATGAACGACAAGACAAATGCGTCAGCAGTGACTGTAGGTATCTTGCATTTGCCAATTGCCCCATTATTTACAGTGCTTTTGCTGCCGAAAGGACGTCCGCGTCGTGGTTTGACGGTTGTCTTGTGCGCATCAAGTCCCAATTCTTGGAACGTCTGATCAATGGCCTCGATAGCATTAACGTGTTCTGCACGCTCGTTATGAAGCTGTTGCACAAGCCTGCGCAGTTCGATTGCTACATTGGATGTTGTCATGGGGAACTCCTGTTAAAAAATGGGGAACAAATAGACAGGCGGGGTAACAAAATATCAATATAAATATATGTTTTCAAGGGCCATTGGTATTATATAAATATATTCGTTATATATACCCTTTGGGGTAAGCCTGATCAGGCGAAAAAGGGTGTCAATGATGGCGATATGTATGTTTTGATGGTGATGATTCAAGATATATAAAGCGGTCTGCCAGCATGACAGATCGGCATGTCGTATTGTCATTTGTGGCAGTCATTGCAGCATGCCCATTTCAATATATCACTTCATTCAACATATTCTCAAAATCCGTTCCTCGGCGCGCCATTTGCTGTAAGTTTGCCTGCCACAAGATGGCGGGGTGGTCTTATTGACTGGTCTTCTCATGGCCGGGGAAAGGAATCCAACGTGGTCCAGAACGTGCGATACCCATCAGCTTCATGGCTGATGTGTTGCTGTAATGTTGTCACTCATTCGGAGGTTGTTGGTGCCGAGGATGGTGAGGTTTTGGGAGTGGCTTGAGTCACGTCCCGATCGCACCGCTGCCCTGAGCCAGTGGCAGCAAGTTTTGGGGGGCGGGGAATCGATATCGGTAGCACAGCGATTCCTTGAGCCCCTTAAAACACCTTCAACCGCATACCCTACTTCCCGCCGCCGTGGTTTTCCGTTGAATAATGCGTGTCAACGGGACGGTGAT
>MDTC01079043.1_pt1 | contig 19671 bp, 15 predicted proteins | sample 811181 | NCBI WGS metagenome assembly MDTC01 (sample SAMN05326644, study PRJNA326480) | marine metagenome | isolation source: seawater | place: Pacific Ocean: North | collected 2011 | reverse complement strand
CCTTCTTGGTTTAGGAGCGCTGAAAGAGGTTCTGGCTCTAGACATTTTAATTCCAGGTGCTTGTTCTTTGGGTGCCAACCCAAGTTTCTCAACGCAGCGGGTACATGCGTAAACCTGTGCTTTGCCCATCATAATTTGCTTTGTCCCAACTTTCATCGCCCCGCAAACTTCGCATTCACCCATTACCTCACCAAGTCGTCCTATGCTAACATCAAAATGAATCTTGTCATGATTTTAGGCAGAGTTCATAGATGATTGGCGCTTGGGTGTTATGAGCGACATGGTAGGCGACGTAGGGACACCAACAAAAGACATCATGTCATCTAGTGATGAGGACCTAAAAAAACTTGAAGATGATTTCAAAAATCTACAAGACCAAACTCAAGATTTAATCAATGAAAGAGCCCACATGGAATCGGAAATTCGTTCGTTAAAGAAGCGGGCTAATCGTTTGGATGAAGAAGTACGTTCACTAAAATCACCACCGCTTATCGTCGGTCATCTTGAAGATATATTGGATCAAGAAAGAGGTATCGTTCGTTCATCAAACGGAACAGTTTTTCAGGTGGCGTTGAATCAAAGATTGACTCCAAATGTGTTAAAACCAGGTGTGCGTGTCGCCCTAAATCAAGATACTTTAGCAGTTATTGAGGTTCTACACGATGCTTGGGACCCGATGGTCAGCGGAGCTGAAATGGTCGAACGACCAGATACTGATTATGATTCAGTGGCTGGTCTGGAAGAACAAAAGCAATACGTAAGGGAAGCGATTGAATTACCACTGAATTCCCCTGAATTATTCGAAAAGGTTGGTGTCGAACCACCAAAAGGCATCCTATTAGTAGGTCCTCCCGGATGTGGGAAAACATTGCTTGCAAAGGCTGTGGCAAATCATACAGAAGCGACATTTATTCGAATGGTTGGTAGTGAACTAGCACAAAAATACATCGGAGAAGGTGGTAGAATGGTAAGAGAATTGTTCTCTTTAGCCAAAGAAAAAGCACCCTCTATAATATTCTTAGATGAAATTGATGCAATCGGTGCTAAGCGATTAGATGGTTCTACAAGCGGAGATAGAGAAGTTCAAAGAACGTTAATGCAGTTATTAGCAGAATTGGATGGGTTTGATGTATTAGAAAATGTCAAGATCATCGCAGCAACAAACCGCCCGGACATACTTGATGAGGCGCTATTGCGACCCGGACGTTTTGATAGAGTAATTGAAATCCCAATACCTGATGAAGTAGGAAGGAAGGCCATCTTCAAATTAAATATCGATAAAATGTCGACCAAAAAAATTCAATTGAAGCAAATTGTAGATAAAACAAATGGTTTCTCAGGCGCAGAAATCAAAGCGACTTGTGTTGAGGCAGGAATGATAGCAATTAGGGAAGGACGTGGGTACATAACCCAAAGTGACTTCATGGATTCGATAAAAAGAATCAATCTTAAGAAGATAAAAGGTGGACTCAAAGATTCACCTGATACGATTTACAGTTAAGGCTAACTTCAAAGTCCGCCTTTTATTACCAGTGTGTATGGACAAGCAATTAATTGAGTGTGTACCAAATATCTCTGAGGGAAGGAATCAAGAGATTATCGATGAAATTGTTAGTAGTGTACCTCAAAATGACCGATGCTCTATTTTGAGTGTAGAACCCGATGCAGATTATAATCGAACTGTCATAACCATAGCAGGTAGCCCAGAAGATGTCTATAATGCAGCATACAAACTAATTGAAGTAGCGGTAAAACTAATCGATATGACTAGTCACCAAGGTGAACATCCAAGATTAGGTGTCGTGGATGTTTGTCCATTTATTCCGCTAAATAATTATACCATGGCACAATGTTCTTCTCTTGCTGAAAAACTGGCTAAAAGTGTGGCTGAGAATTTTGGTGTCAGTACCTTCTTGTATGGCTACTCGGCGACTCATGATGATCGAAAACTCCTCTCTACATTGCGAAAAGAGGAATATGAAGGGCTTAAGAACCGATTGTCAAATGGGGACACAATCCATGAAGATTCAACCAGGTACCCAGATTTCGGGCCTAAGGAATGGTGTGGTGCAACCGAAAAATCTGGTGGTATAACAATTGGTTCCAGAGATATACTGATTGCATATAATGTCAATGTTGACGAAACTGATGCAGTTGTAGCAAAGAAAATTGGTTCAATTATTCGTGGCAGTGGCAGGCTAATCAAACAAAAAAACGGACAGAAAATGAGAATCAGAGGAATGATTCAAGAAATCCAAGGCATGGGCGTTACACTAGAAACGCACTCAATTAGTCAAGTCTCAATGAATATTTTAGATGTCGATAAATGTCCAATTCATAAGGCCTTTGAAATTTGTAAATCAATAGCAAAAGATCATTCAGTTTCCTTGAAAGGTAGCGAGCTTGTTGGTTTAGTTCCACTGAAATCTATGCTTGAAACTGGACAGTGGTATCTTGGAGATGGAGATTATTCCAACGAAGAATATGTTAATGCTGCAATCGATGGACTTGGATTATCTTCAATTGACACCTTTAATCCACATGAAAGGATAATTGAATGGGCTATGGCAGGTGAGCATAATTGAGTTGGATGAATAAAACACTTAGTGAGTTCCAAGGTGAACTAGCATCATCAGCACCTACGCCAGGTGGCGGTACTGCCTGTGCAGTTGCTTTGGGACAAGCAGCAGCACTCACAAAAATGGTAATTGAGTTGACGTTAGGTAAAGAAAAATGGCAATCTGGTTGGATTCATGCAAAGAAGGCTAATGATAAAACTGAGGAGATATTGACCGTAGCAGGTGATTTAGCGATTCAAGATAGTGATGCATTTGATTTAGTCATGGCTGCTTTTAAAATGCCTAAATCTTCCGAGGAGGAAAAGTCGCATCGAAGAGAAAGCATTAGGCAGGCTACTTTACATGCTGCAGAGATTCCATTCAAAACAGCATGCTTATCATTGGAATTACTAAAATTGCTTAACAATTTAGCTACTTACGGTAATGCAAATGCAGTCTCAGATGTAGGTGTTGCCGGATTACTTGCTAGCGCGTCCTGCAAAGGGGCCCTGTTCAATGTCGATATCAATCTAAATTCTCTACCAAAAGAATATGGCCAAAGTATGAGGAATTCATGCCCAAATATATTGGCGGAATGTAGTTCATTTGCTAGAGAAATTATGCAATCTGTCAAAAAAAGGATTGCTCAGTGATTATCTAACTGTAGAACCGGTTGAAATTTCTCCATCTACTGTTATTAATTTCACTTGCCCATTTCCATCATCAGCTGCCAACATCATTCCCTCTGATGTAACCCCCCTTAGTGGTCTTGGTTGCAAATTGCTAACAAATACTACTTGCATACCAGTTAATTGATCTGCTGTGTAATATTGTTTAATTCCTGCACATATTACCCTGCCTTGTTCGCCATCATCCAAATTTACAACATATAATTTATCTGCATTGGGATGTTCTTCAACACTAGTTATCTTACCAACTTTTAATTCTACTTTCATAAAATCATTGAAGTCTAAATATTGTATTCCTTCTACTTCTTTTTTCATCTTTTTTCCACCTCTCTTTCCACCTTTGACATTAGTTATAGGATTGCTATCAGTAACTTCTTTTGTCACCAAGGATTGTTCTTGCTTTAGAATTTCATCCAATTCTAAACGTTTGAATAATGGCTCTGGTGTTTTATCATTCCAAGTCATTTCTACATGCCAACTAGTGGCTGATTGCCACTCAGCCTCGGCAACATGGCCTGTTTGTCCAAGAGATTCCCATAACCTTTGGGCACTAAATGGTAAAAATGGTTGAGTCACTATAGCTAGGTATCGGCAAATCCTCCAACCAAATGAAAGACTGGCTAATGATTCTTTAGCTGCATCAGAGCCATCAAATTTGTCGCCCAAATATTTCCATGGAGTGGCTGTTTGAATAATCTGATTCCCATATTGTGCAGCATTCATCACATATCTTAGTGCTTCTTTGTAGCGATGTCTTTCAAGAGATGTTGTAATATCATCATGTAATTGGTCCAATTTTGCTGAATGTTTGGCAGTAATGTGTTCTATCTCGATATCTGCAAAAGGACCATTTTCTGTTTTAGGTAACCGAGCACCTAATGTCAGAATACGATGAACAAAATTGCCATATGCGGCAATTAATTCTGAGTTTATTTTTTCTACAAAATCAGGCCAATTAAAGTCTGTATCATGATTTTCTGGCATGTTTATGCTAAGATAGTATCTCAATGTATCTGGATCAAATCTTTGCAAAAATGAAGGTAGCCATACCGCATGTTTCCTCGACTTGGAAAATTGTCCACCTGCCAACATTAGGTACTCCATTGCTGGCACGTTGGTTGCAAGGGCTAATTCTCCGGCCCTTGGCAACTCAACTGGTTGAGTGGCATTTTTGCCCGCATTAGCATGGTTAATTCCCATTATAAGAGCCGGCCATATTACGGTGTGGAAGGGGATGTTATCTTTACCCAAGAAGTATAGGTGTCGCGGAGTTTTGCCATTGTCACCAACCATCCACCAATTCTTCCATGAGTGTTTGCCATCGGGGTGGCCTGACTTAGCGGCGATAGATTCTGCCCAGATTTGGGCACATGTGATATAACCTTGGACTGCTTCAAACCATACATAAACGCATTTTCCCTTCCATTCATCACCTTCAAGAGGCAACTGAATACCCCAAGTTAAATCTCTAGTTACGGCTCTCGGGCGTAATCCCATATCTAGCCATTGTTTTGTCATTGCTTTTACATTAGATTTCCATACACTACTCCTGTCTTTTGCATGTTGTTCTAACAGGTTCTGGAATAAGTCAAGTCGGTAAAAGAAATGGTCTGTATCGCGCACTTCTATTTCGGCAGATGGGTTCATTTTAGACCTTGGTGACTTTAATTCGATCGCTTCATAAGTGGCTCCACATTCATCACACTGGTCGCCTCTAGCACCATCAGCATCGCATGTAGGGCAAATTCCTTCAACGTAACGATCTGGCAAAAAGCGTCCCCTATCGTTACTTGATACTTCATAATACTGTTGAGTTGTTCTGCGCTCAAACAGGCCTGCATCTAATAATTTTGTAAAATTTTCTTGAACTATGGTTTTATGTCTTGTATCTGAGGTTCTATTGAATAGAGATCCGCCGTATTCAATACCCCTGGGGTCTACCGCTGGCTCCCAAGAACATCCTAAATCAAGTAGTGCTTGTTGGTTTATTTTATGGTATCTATCTACAATATCCTGTGGATTAACACCTTCTTGTTCTGCTGATACTGTAATGGGAGTACCATGCTCATCTGAGCCAGATACCATAAGCACCCTGTTTCCTTTAGCTCGTTCAAACCTTGCTTGAATATCTGGCGGAAGGTAACATCCTGCAACGTGACCTAAATGAAGTGGTCCATTGGCATATGGCCAAGCGACACAAATCATCACATATTCACTCACATCGGTCATATGATGCCCTCATTGTCTGTGCGGGTAGACTTCCGTTATTGACTTTCACCATTAATATCGGTTTATGCGTCATTTTGAATAACTAGAATCGATAGGGAGGTTTAGCGCATCGTCTAGGGGCCGTCGTAAATTCATGGATTATACATTACTGATTTTTTACATTACACTCGCACTTGGAGTATCTTTCCTTTGCTCAATTTTAGAAGCAATTGTCCTTTCTATACCATACACTCACATCGCAGTAATGGAAAAAAATGGCAGTAAAATAGGTCAAATTTGGGCCAAACTCAAGGATGACGATGCAGTAAAACCGTTAACAGCAATACTAACTTTGAATACAATTGCCCATACCATGGGGGCTGCTGGAGTTGGTTCTGAGGTCAATAAACAGTTTGGCGAGGAATATCTAACTATAGCATCAGTAGTGTTAACTCTAGCAGTATTATTCCTCTCGGAGATAATTCCAAAGACTCTTGGAACTGCATACTGGAAACAGCTTGCTCCTACTGCAGGACATATTCTTAACTTTATGACTTTCACATTGATGTTAATCATAATTCCAATTCAGTGGCTAAAGAGGATATTACCATCTGGAGGCAATTCATTAGTAACACGTGATGATGTTGCAGCATTAGCGGATTTAGGTGAAGAAGAAGGAATTTTAGAAGTGGATGAAGAAACGGTAATTCATAACTTACTCAGGCTTAGAGAAATTGCAGTAAATGAAGTTATGACGCCAAGAGTGGTCATAACTGCATTTCAACAAGATTATACCATTAGACAAGTAATGGACGAGAACCAAGTAATAAGATTCTCAAGAATTCCTATTTTCGAAGAGTCTATTGATGACATAAAAGGCATCATTATTCGTTCACAATTGCTTATGGCAGCAAGTCGTGATGAATGGGACTTAACTATTTCTGAATTATCAAAACCAGTTAAAACTATTGACGCCAATAGTTCAGTTGACAGCGCATTAGACATGTTTTTGACCAATAAACAGCAGATAGCCATTGTTGTAGATGAATTTGGCGGCACCTCAGGAATCCTTACAATGGAAGATGTACTTGAAACTCTATTAGGTGAGGAAATTGTGGATGAACTAGATGAAGTAGAGGATATGAGAGAATTGGCCAGAGATCAAGCAGATGTCAATGAATCTGAGTGATTTCTATCGCTAATCCATTCTTCAATTATTTTGTCTCTAGCATTATTGGTTCTAGATTTGGCATGTGTCAAACTAGGAACTATATGATTATCAAATGTATAACGGGTATGTTCTAGATTAGTTTGTACGTCAACCAGTCTATCATAATGGCGTATCCCTAGAACATCATCATGTTCTGCTTGGATTAATAATAAATCATTATTGATTGATCCCCACAGAGGAGTATCAACTTCAATAATATCTTCAACTGAGGTTAATTTTGGATTGACCGTATTGAAATGCGCACGCAGCCTCCTCCAGTATTGATTGACTAAAAACCTTGGAATAAGTAATTGTTTAAGTGTCTCGTTAAAGATAAATGAATAACATGTTAAAGGAGATTCTAGAATATACCCACATATTTTTTCATACTGATTATTAGATGATGTTAATTTATTGAACTTCAGCAATACAAAACCACCCATACTATGCCCATGCAAGAATATCTTAGAAACTAAATCCATGTTAAATTTTGATTCTATTGCTTCAAAGAATTCATGAAATGTTACAGCCGCATGACCTGCAGTCCACTTTGCCACTGGTTCACTAGCACCATGTCCAGGCATTTCGAAAATAATGACATGCATACCCATTTTGAGATATATTTCAGCCCTTCCTTGCATTGATATGGCACCGCTTCGCCAACCGTGGATTATTATTACCAAGGGGCGCTTTACCTCATCAAAATGTGATTTAGCATGAATTTGGGTAGATAAATTATGAAATGAAGATTGCCATTTTGAATTAGTAAACATTTTCTTTTTGTTTCCTGGTGAAATAAATGCCATTCCAATCCATAATTCCAAAATAAAATTGTATGCCAGTATTATTGAAATCGATACTATGACAAAATATTGGAAAAATGAGGAACTAATAAACAAAAAAATTACCGCTACTAATAGAGAAACAAACAATAAACCGGGGCGTAGCCACCTGTATTTAGCTAAAAACATGCATCCCACAAACGGAAATCATTAGTAAATTATTTCTTAGTTGCTTTTGCCTTAGGTTTGGCTTTTGCCTTAGGTTTGGCTTTTGCCTTAGCTTTAGGTGTTTCATCGGCCGGTTTGTCTGCCTTTCCTTTTGCATCTGAACCGCCCTCAGGTTTTTCAGTTGCTTCCTGTTCTTGAGCCAACTTTTTGGCTTCCCTACTTGCTGCAAATTTATCACCATAATCACCCATGCTCTCAAACTTGGCCCAAAATCCGCTGGATTTCTCTTCCGCTGTAGGAATGTGCTTTACCAGATATGCGCCGAACATTACATCGTAAAGTCCCTGATTATGTTCACTTGCTTTAGCAAATTGCCAGTTGACAATGTATAATATCACGAATATTGCCCCGATGACGGTGAAAATTATTGGCGCTACTCCGGCATCTTCGTCGCCAAGATTACTGGTTGAGACAAATATAAACAAGAAACCAAATAAGGCTAAAATCCCAACAGAGTTTGATAATGCTCCTTGTATAGGGGTTGATTTTTCTCCTGCAGAATTTACATATTTAATTCTTGAAACAAATTGTCCAAGATTCCTACCAGTCTTAAACGGTAGAAGTATCACATTGAGAATCATCATTATTAATGCTACTACAATCAAAATCGTTGTAACTAGTCCTGTGTCGCTGGCCATCATAAACAGAGAGGCGAAAAGTACGCCAAAATTCCAAGCGAAATTGACAAACCAACACATAGTTCGATCTAATTTGTTTGCCATTTCAAACCCGTCTGGCAGACCTGATGAACCTGCAGTCCTAGGTTTTCTTTCTTTCTTGGCTTTCTTTGCCTTCTTGGCTTTTGGTTGTGCTACTGCCACTGGTTCTGCCACTTTCTCAACTGCTTTGGCCACGGTCTTAGCCTTGGCAACTGCCTTTGCCACTGGCTTTGCTTTTGCAACTGCTTTGGCTTTTGGTTTGGATTCGCTTGCTCCGCCTGCTTTATCTAATAGTCCCATATTATCATCCTCACTGATACAATTCTCCGATAGCGCTATAAATTTTAAAATCAGCAGAACCAACAAAGGTTTCAATTGATTCTGAGTCCATATTACCAAGTTGTCCATCTACAATATTGAAAAATAGCGACCTTAAATCTTCGTCTGCTGCATGCGGGTCACTACCAACTGTCTGGTATACTGAGAAGTCATCAGATCCGACAAAGGTCTCAACAACATTTGCCGGTAAATTAGAGCCTAGCAATTCATCAACAATTGCTACAAATGTAACAAATAAGTCTTCTTCGGTAGATTCTTGAGCAATTACCGGTGTTGAATCAGCGATAGGCGTTGTGGTTGATTCTTCTAAAGTAGCCTCAGATATAGCGGATTGCAGTTGCTTTCTTTCCTTTAGTAGTAATTCCAATTGTGGTTTTAATTCTGCTAAAAGATCGGCATCACCATCTGATTTAGCTTGCTGATATCCTGGTTTCAATGTTCTAATCGCATCTTCGGTCTGGCTTAATTGCTCACCCAGTGACAGTTCGTCCACATCATCTTCAAGCAATTCAACAACTGGTGCATCTCTGACTTGTGCGATTTTATCGTCATGTTGTTGTTTTCTCAACACAATAATATCGCGGTCTAATGCATGGCCGAAGCGATCTGCATATCTATCTAACAACGAGCCAGCTTCACCAGATGAAATCCGGTCTATGTGACCGTAAATTTGCGGTAATGGTTTGTTGGACTTTTTTGCCCAAAGTTCATTATAATCATCTTCTTTATCTTGGGTTTCTTGAGCAGTTTCCTCTGTTTGCTTTGGTTCAGGTACTGCGGGCATAGCAGGTGTTGGAAGAGGAGGCATAGACGTTGCATTAGGAAGTGGTAACGGCATCCCAGGCATTGGTGGCAGTGGTGCTGGAGGCAGGGCTAGGTTAGGTTGCTCCGGAGCGGATTTTTTCTTGTTCTTCCTGAACCCCATGACCTCACCTACCCCCAAGGGAGAGCAGTATAGTATTGAACCTTACCTAAAAAAACCTCAATATTAGGATAATTTACGACACTTAAGGAGATGCTATTCTTCCCCATCCTTTGAGAACTAAAAATGTCGCTGCTGCATCACTAATATCTAGCACATCACCTAAATTTGGTGACCATTCTTCATCAAAGAATTTGAAACGGCAATCTTCTTGGATAATTTCGACCTGTAGATTTTTGTCTGTTCCTAGAGCAACTGCCTCATAAAGTGGATCAAAACTATTTGATTTATCGGGGTCTAGTCTATTCAGTGGGAACTCAGTAACTCTCATTCCGGATTTCCCATGTAGAGAAGTGGGCCACCTTATCTGCCTTCTGACATCTATGGTAACCACCTCATCTGCTTCACCTGCGTTGGACAATACTACGGATGTATCGGTTTTTAGAAGATCAAGGAACAAAGAATCATGTTTATTGAGTACCCCAAAATTACCCGCGAGTAGGTTCTCTGCTCGCTGCTGATTGGTCAAAAGTTCCCCCAAATTTTGAATTGAGGTTTTACCTTTTGAACTTGACCTGTTTTCTCGTCTTGCTTGAGATTTTAAACCATCATGTAATTCATCAAGTATTGCTGTGTAGCCCTTTTCTTTGTTGGCAATGTCTTGAAGTTTTTCTACAACTGATTCCATTCCTCTATTAATCCGATTGGCCCAACCTGTTCGGTCACCTAAATGGAATCTAGCCAAACTTCCTTTGACGTCCACATCTTCGCCCCTGATGTGAGAAACGATTTCCCTTCGCGCTTCGGAATCTAAATGAAATAATGATGGGTCTCGGTAATGAAGGTGAAATCCTCTATGCCCTGAAAAAGTGACTTGTAAATATTTTTCTTCAAATCCTAATTCAGGCTCCAAGTAGTCATTCCATAATGTCCATGCTTGTTCTTGAATGACTTCTAACATTGCAGGAAAATCCCTATCGGTAACACCTGGTAAATGGTCACCATCAAGATCGAAGATTAAGTCAGCACCGATCCATTCCTTTTCAACCATTTTCATCATGTATGGTTTTTCCCAATAAGCAGTTGAATAAAAGCATGAATGCATTGGCCTTTGGGTAATAAAATTTCTAACTGCTTCCGTATCAGAAAATCCCTTGTGTCTAATCGGTGGGGAGTTGCCAAAAGGAATAAACATCCATTCCCGGTACTTTATCCTAGGTGGAGCCCAAAGCGGTGAATTTCTGTAATAGTTGGTGAATTTATGAGCAAACCTTGCCCATCCAGTAGAAAACATCATCACACCATAATTTCATTCACTAGTCATCCAGAATTTCTTCTCAGCTTCGACTACTTTTGTAGATGATTCGGCACCAGTCACTTCAACATAACATTCCCAACAATAGTAGTTATTGTTAATCACCATTGCAGCACCAAATGTCATTCTGACACCACATTTTTTACACCGTGGACCAATCTCTCCATTCGGTGCCTGCGCTAGTTGGATATTGTCGTGTGGCATATTACTCCCTGCTGCTTGGTAATTATTGTAGTTATTGAATTTGACTCAGCAATCTATCATCTTATATTCTTTTGATTTCACCTAATCTAGTTAGTAAATAACAACCTTGTTCTACTTTAATTTGCGTGCGTTAATTTGTTGGTAACCTGAGTCAAACGAATAATATTGGCTTACTGTTGGTTGCCTTACCATCAAACCGCCCCAATAAACTCAATACTGTTAGTATCAAATTCTTGGTCAATTAAACCAATTTTCTGTCCTTCTTGTAAGAACAGTTTTATTGAATCTCTTCCGTCTTGACGATAGTCGATTGTTCTGTCATTAACATACATGCTGACAAATTTTTGGTTAGTAGCGTCATCTATACCTCGGCCCCATTTCTTGGCAAATTCCAATGCCTCATCTGGATTTTCAATCGCATATTCGATACTCATCTTGGTATATAGGGTGATGTCTTTCATCATTTTTTCTCCGAGATCTTTCCTAACAACATTTCCACCCAAAGGCATTGGGTAGTTATCAGTAGTACTATTCCACCACTTGCCAACGTCAATTAGAACATCTAAATCATGGTCGACATAAGTCAATTGTCCCTCATGGATAATTAATCCAGAAAGGTAGGTTCCGTCGAGTATACGGGGTATTATTTCATCAAACGGAACAACTGCAACATTTACATCACCCCATGCTAACCTCAAACCAAGGTAAGCGCTAGTTTTCATTCCAGGCACAGCAATTGTTGAGTTTTTAGCATCCTCCATCGAAACTCCAGCCTTTGCTACTACCATCGGCCCATAACCTTCGCCCATTGATGCTCCACAATTCATGAGGCTGTAATGGTGTGAAATTTCTGGAAATGCATGAATGGAGACTGCAGAAACTTCTAATTCCTGATTCATTGCACGATGGTTTAAAGTTTCTATATCTTGCAATTCATGGACAAATTTGTAACCTGGGGTGGCGAATTTTCCGTTAGTCATTGCATGAAACATAAAAGCATCATCTGGGTCGGGAGAGTGGCCGATTCTAACTAAATAATCACCGTTTTCATCTCGGTCTAATATGCTCTGCATATAACTCCCAAAATCAAGTCCTTCAATAACCATCCGTTTGAAGATAACAACAAACTACCGAAATCGCACAATGAAATTATCTTTCGGCTATATGTTCAAGTAGTTCAAAAATTAGGAATATTTGAATCCGATGAAACCTAGGTATTTTGGCGCAATAATATGCACTTTACTCATTTCATTAATGGCACCGTGCGTATCATCTAATTCTTCTGGCATCAATTTTATCGGAGTCACTCATGCTGATTCTAGCAGTGCTGATACTAAATCAGTGACAATTAGTAGCGAACGCAATATAATTGCTAGTTCCTACAGTAAAACCTTAGAATTCCATGATTTAGATACTCTAGAATTTTTAAATTCTTCAACTTTTACCGGAGATATTTATGATATTCAAATTTCTCCGGATGAGAATTATCTTGCTATAAATCTTAGAAACCAACATGATTCCATTCAGGTAATGAACTTACAAACTGGAGAGATTAAATCGGAAAAGGGAAATGGAAATGACCGTAAAAGCAACATTGATTGGTCGCCAAACAGTGAATATATAATCGCACCTAATATGAACAACGGCGCAAATATATACCAATTAGAAAATATGACAATAACCTCTCAACTGATGGGACAACACGTTTCAGACATGACGTGCGTAAAATACTCCAAGTCAGGTAATTATATCATGACTGCAGATGAACTTGGCAGAATTAATATTTGGGATAGTCAGGGGGAATATCAAGAAGTTAGTTTTGATGTTAATGAAGAAGTCACAGGATGTGACTTTAGTCAGTCAGATGATAAGTTAGCAATCGTAACTTCAAGCGGTAATTTACACACTTTTTCTCTGAGTGGCTCTGAATTGCAAAGTTTAGATTTAGGCGATTCCCATGAAATAAGATGGTCCGTTAATTCCGATAGGATATTTGTTCTTGAATCAGACAATAATCCTGAATTGAAAGTTCTTGATGGGTCGACATTTGAAGAAATATCATCCGTACGTTTAATGCATAAATCACTTGATTTTGGCATAATTGAAGACCAAGGAGTGATATCAAAATTATTTGTTGCCACTGACTCAAATCATATTGCGGCGTACGGGACACCTACAATAGCTGAAGGTTTTGGTTCTGTAGGTTCTGATTTAGACGGCGACAACATTCCAGACGTATTGGACAATGACGATGATGGTGATTCACATTTAGATGATTGGGATTTTAATTGCCAGACTGAAACTGATTGTAGTAGAAGTCCCGACCTTAACACATTAAGATCTTATCAAATCCAAATCGTTGGAGACACACTAGTGATTAATGACATCTACACAATGAATGCAATGGACACATATACCTTCAGGAATTTGTCTAGACGCTCAATCATTTCAGACCAACAGATTAGTTATGAAGAAACTAATTTGATTGAAACTGCGATTTGCCACAACATGGATAAAAATGATTACATCACAAAGTTGCGTTCATCTATCGAACTTTCTATCGGGCAGATAACTAATGGCTCAATCGAGTGTCAGATTATTCAAGGATTATCCTTAACGAAATGGGATGATAAAGAACAAATAAAATTTACCTTCAAAACCACTTTTGACATCATACCAAATGCTTCACTCCCTGTTAGTATAGAGATAGTTGACCAGATATCTGTTGCTGGATCTTCGATAACCCACCTTGTTGAGAACCACCCAGTATACATAACTCAAATAATGCAAGATGGTTTAACTCAATCTAATGTTTGGTATAATTATGGAAATAATCCGTTGATTAATTATTCCTCCATAGAAGAAAACGATAATAAAATTGATTCAATTTTAATTAAAGTCGGAGAAAATATCACAATCATATTCGTGATAATAATTGCCAGCATATTATCGGTTTGGTTGATAATTAGAAGAAATAACCTAAATTCGACAATTCTAGACGTTATGGACTTTTCAGAAAATGAAGAAGAGGAAGAATATGAAACAAATCAAGAATTGGAAATAAATGAAGATTATGCTGATATCACAGAAGTGGCAGGATTAATGACCAAACCGGAACCTGTAATGACCTCAAGTAATAGTTTGGATTACGAAGAAGAATCAAATTTGATGATGGGGCAAGATGATAAAAGTCCAAACAAACGAAGCGCGTTTACTCTAGATGAAGATTTAGAAACATATGAATCTAGTAAGATTAAACGTCGATCTGGTAAAATACAGAGAAATAAGCAAGGGCCAGTAATGTCTACAAAAAGAAAACGATTAGACGGCAAGCTGGATATTCCAGGTGAAAAAATAGTCTCCAAGAAGAAAGTGGTAAAGCCCCAAAAGCGAAAAGTAAGGAGAGTAAAATCTGAGGATGAACAATAATCGTTCTACCAAAGAAATTCTGCTGACTCTATTTTTCCACAAGCCGCCGTGAGGAACAAATTCAAACCATCTATATGTTGCTGGTCTAAACGGTTGAAAACCTCTCCAAAATATTTGTCTAATCTCTCCTTTGTCAGTCCTGATTTATCTGATGATATTCTAATTATTTCATTTCTACGACTAACAGAATTTTCAAACTGTTCGAGTTGTTCAATTAAAGAATCATAAGCTCTTTTTACATCAATTACTGGTGTATCTTTTCTAGCGGCAAAAACTCCAAAAACCATTGGTTTCCCTGTTATCTCTCGCCATTCTAATCCTAAATCGAGGATGATTTTTTCAGGGTATAATTTTGATGCATCTAGTGCCCTATCCCCGATAATCAATGCCCCATCACAATTATCCAACATGGCCTCTATGTCTGGACCCATGAGGGTATAAGTTGGCTCTAGTCCTTGCTGTTTTATGATGTATTTTAATAATGCAACCGAGGAAGAGGAATCTGATGGCAGTGCGATTGTCTTCATCTCAGACATACTACAATTGCCAAATAATAAAACGCTACCTACCTCACCCTTTGAACAAATTCCTAAGTCGGGCACTAATACTAGTTCACTAGAATTTTTAGCATAATCAGCAGCGGGAATTGGGGCTAATATACAGTCGCTTCTTAGTAAGTGCCCAGTAAGCCACGAAGGGGGTGCAGATAGAATATCCCAATTTTTACTAAGTTTTAGGAACAGTGGATCGCAATTCATGAATGCAACTCTGCCAATGGTGTTTTTCCAATTGACAAAATTTTGATGTCCATTTTTATTTTCTTGAATAATCATACTATCGCCTAACTTTGAATAACAGATAAGCGTCTAATGCGCTTGGGAGGTAAAACTTGAAATTCGTTGAATTCCGTGTATATGGTGTTTCTTTTAATGGGCAAAAAACCCGCATCTTTGACTAACTTACCTAGTTGATAAGTGCCATAATTTAGGCTTGATTTTGCCCCGGCTAAATGCATAATGGATTCTTGACGAACTGTTCCATCCACATCATCAGCGCCGTAGTGAAGAGCTAATTCTGCAACCTCATCTCCAATATTCATTCGATATGCCTTGATATGTGGTATCGAATCCAACATTAAACGTGATATTGCAATAGTGCGGAGAATTTCATTTGCCGTTGCTAGTTGTGCTTGAGGCAATCTAGATGAATCAGGTAAAAACGGATACGGGACGAAACATTGTAACATCGATGATTCATCTGCTAGTTTACGTAGTTTGTCCATGTGTTCAAGGCGATCTTCAATTGTTTCAATTGTGCCAAATAGCATGGTACAGTTAGATGGTATACCTGACAAATGAGCCTGACGGTGTATTTCCAGATACTCCTCAGAGCTTTCCTTTCCTTTGCATATAATCTCACGAATATCATCATTCAATATCTCAGCACCGCCACCTGGAAGTGAATCTAATCCTGCGTTCTTTAATCTCTTCAGTGTTTCACTAAAATCAATATTTGAAAGATTTGATAGATGTTTTACTTCGACTGCTGTTAAGGCTTTTATTGAGATATCAGGGTACTTTTCTTTTGCAGTTCTGATTAATTTAACATAATAATCAATATCCCAGTCTGGATGAAGTCCACCAACTGAATGTACTTCGTCAATATGTTCTGCAAATTTATCCATTTCTTTGATGTATTCGTCTACAGTCATTGCGTAAGCGTCGTTCTGTTTTTTACTCCTCCTAAAAGCACAAAAACGACAAGCTAGCACACAGATATTAGTTTGATTAATATGAACGTTGGAATTGAAAAATACCTTCTTATCAAATCTTGAGTGTTTTACTAGGTTAGCCAGCATTCCCAATTCGCTGAGGTTATTGTGACGATACAGAATAACTCCATCATCAACAGACAGGCGAATACCATTAGCTAATTTTTCAGCAATTGGTTGAATGGTTGCCGACCATTGCTTATTGTTTAGGGACAGATTGAGTTTTTTTTGCCAATCTACAGCACAACCAGCATTTTGAATTGATGCTGACCACTCAGTCATAAACATCGGTCTATGCCATACTTCAAATATATATGTACATCATCTAAGATATATTTTTGATGGCAAAAAGTTTTGAATTGACAATAAATTTTCTAAATTCCTCGATAACTAGGACTGAGAACGATACTGCGACGATTATTAGCCAATCACTGGTAGAGAGAACTTTGGTTGATAATAATCCCCCTATCTCAATTCCAATTATTGGGATGCTTATGTTGGCTAGTTGTACGAAGAACAATAACAATCCAAAAGATACCAAAAAGGCAATATTAATTGCTTTATTGGAAAAAGCACCTAACGAAAAGATACTCTCTTCTTGCGACCGACAATTCATTACATTAAACAGTTGAAACATTATGAATACTGAAAGAGTCATTGTTTGTGCATGGACAAATCTATCATCGGCATAACTGGACCATTCAGCTAATGCGTCAGGATCACCAGAGTCGCATGCCACCTTATCAAATGGTAGATTGTTCTCATCCGCAAGTGGCAAGCCGTTACAAGTTTCTATACCTCCTCCAGCGAGGAAAAATACCAACAATGTTCCAATCACCATAACAGCACCTAGATAAAATATAAGCCAAATATCACTCTTGCTTGGTAAACCTTCGTTGACGGGTCTTGGGGGTCTACTCATAACGTTCCCATGCTTTTTCTCTACCCCTAGGGCAACTGCTGGGGGACCGTCCATGAGAATATTAATAACTAATATTTGGGTTGCAGTGAGTGGTAAATTCCATCCAAATATTAGTGTTGAAATTACTATTAAAGAAACTGCAGCAACGTTGGTAGATACTTGGTACCTCACAAAATTGCGGATGTTTTGGTAGATTTTTCTGCCTTCCTCCACGGCGTGAACTATGTTAGCAAAATTGTCGTCTTGCAGTACCATATCGGCCGCATCCTTAGCTACATCGGTACCAGATATACCCATTGCAATTCCAATATTAGCACGTGATAAAGCAGGTGCGTCATTTACTCCATCTCCAGTCATTGCAACAATTTCTCCTTGGCTCTGCAAGGAACTTACAATGCGCATTTTTTGATCAGGAGCTACACGAGAGAATATTGTTGAATTTGATGCTGCTTCATCCATTTCTGCATCGTTAAATTTAGTAATTGAACTACCGTTGACAGCAGGTATACCGCCATCAGTAATACCCAATTCTTTACCAATTGCAGTGGCGGTAAATTGTTGGTCTCCAGTAATCATTTTGACCTTAATTCCAGCCTTTTGACATATCTCAATAGCATCTTTTACTTCTGGCCTAGGCGGGTCCATTATACCAACCAAACCGAGGAATATTAATCCAGATTCAATCTTATTGACGTCATAAATATCTTCACCATCATCTAATCTACGAGCACATAATGCCAAAACTCGCATGGCTTTACCCGCCATGTCTCGGTTTGCATCTTCGGCAGTATTGAAATCTGATTTTTCAATCGGGACAATTTCATCATCTTTAATTTTCCAATCTACTAAGTTGATATAACCGCCTGCACCACCTTTAGAAAATATCCATTTTTCGCCTTCGTATTCATGTATGACAGACATCCTTTTACGTTTAGTATCAAAGAAGAATTCATGTATTCTGCTGTGTCTTTGGGCAAACTTTTGGACATCTCCATTAATTTTCCAACCTGCTACAGCGCACGCTGAATCTGTGGGGTCACCAAGTGCCTCCCATTGTCCATCAATTTTTGATATAGTTGAATTATGGCAAAGACTCAAACACGCTGCTGCAAGTCTAAAACCAAGATTATTTTGATGTTGCGAGAAGCCATCGTCACCAAGTGGTTGACCTTCAAATAATACTTCACCTTTAGGTTTAAATCCCTCTCCGGTAATTTGAAAATTACCTTCAGTGGTAGAAATTTGTCTAGCCGTCATTTGATTCTTGGTTAAAGTACCTGTTTTATCTGAACAAATTACTGTTGTCGAACCGAGCGTTTCTACAGCCTTCATTCGACGAATTATCGCTTTGTGTTGAGCCATATTCCTCATACCAAGAGCAAGAGTTATCACTAGAATTATCGGCAAACCTTCCGGTACAATTGCGACAAATATGGCAATAGCAATTATGAACTGGTCGACTGCTGCTTCCCAAATATCTGCATCAGCGTCACCATAAGCAATGATCATTTCGATGGAAACGAGCAAAAAGGCAACTATTAGGGCAATGAAACCTAAAAATTTGCCAAGCGATTCTAGCTTTAGTTCTAGTGGGGTTTTTGGGGTGTCTGATTCGGCAATATCGCTAGCAATCCTGCCTAGTTGGGTATTCATCCCCGTTGCCACCACTATACCAATAGCCCTGCCAGAGGCAACACAAGTGCCCATGAACGCCATGTTTTTCCGGTCTGCCAACAGAGTTGTAATCTCTAGTAGTGCAGGGTTTTTTTGAACTGTCAACGACTCTCCAGTTAACGCTGACTCATCTATTTTGCATTGGTATGAATCCAAAATACGTATGTCTGCGGGGACGTTCAAGCCCTCATATAAATTCACGATATCCCCTGGAACTAATTCTTGAGTAGGAATTTCGATGTCAGTCTCATCTCTCACAACTACACATTGTGAAATGGACATTTTTTTCAATGAATCCATAGCTTGTTCTGCTTGACCTTCTTGCCAATAGCCAAAGTATGCATTAGCAGTTAAGACCATAAAAATAAAGATTGCATCACCTGGTTCATCGGGATGAATCAATAAGGCAACTATTGCTGCCCCGATAAGTAAATAATTTAACGGATCGTTATACTGTGATAAAAATCTCTTCCAGCCCGGAACTCTGTCTGGTTCAGATAATTTATTTTCACCGTGTATATTTCGTCTTTTGACTACCTCTGATTCAGTTAACCCAGAACGGTCAACTTCAAATTTTTTCATGACATCATCTGTCGACATAGAATGGTGGTTTTCGTCCAAAATAAGCCCTACCGTTTCGAAACCACGATTACACCACTTATCATTATAATGGTGGTTATCCCGGTAGAATAAGCGATGTTTTCAACAATCAGAAATATTTAGCCACGCTATGTCAGTGCATGGAGAGCCATACATTCCGG
>MDTC01037144.1_pt1 | contig 19673 bp, 18 predicted proteins | sample 811181 | NCBI WGS metagenome assembly MDTC01 (sample SAMN05326644, study PRJNA326480) | marine metagenome | isolation source: seawater | place: Pacific Ocean: North | collected 2011 | reverse complement strand
TCACAACAGTAGTATCGTCAGCGTACAGGCCGTTACGTTTTTCACGATAAGCCGCAAAAAAATCCCAGATAACATCCACCAGTTCCTTTTTCACATCAACATACTTCAGACCTGGCGTTTGGAATCTTTCCTTGAGAGAATTTCTTTCACTCTCTTCAAGAAAAAGAGAATAGATCATGAACAGTGTATTGTTTTCTGTCTCTTTCGGTTCATCCGGTAGTGTGTTATCTGTCATAATACCCATTACCTTTTCAGCAAGGTCGTTCTTTTCACAAAAAATTTCCAGCGTATTGCCATAAGATTTGGACATCTTTTGCCCGTCTGTACCAGGAATAAGACCTGTCTCCTCAGCAATAAGAGCTTCTGGTACAACAAAAGTTTCCCCGTAAATGGTATTGAATTTGATGGCTATGTCCCTAGCCATTTCAAGGTGCTGTTTCTGGTCCTTTCCCACTGGGACGACCTCAGTTCCAAAGAGCAAAATGTCAGCCGTCATAAGAACGGGGTAACTGAATAGACCGTGGTGAGCGGGCAGACCTTGACTCACCTTATCTTTGTATGAGGTTGCTCGCTCAAGCATTCCTACACTGGTAACATTGTTCAAAACCCAAGTCAGTTCTGTCACTTCCGGCACATCAGACTGTACCCAGAAAACAGACTTCTCAGGATCCATGCCGAGAGAGAGAAAATCGGCAGCAGCTTCAACAGTGTTTTTCCTCAATACTTCTCCATCAGTCTGGGATGTAAGAGCATGATAGTTTGGGAGAAAACAGAACAGCTCGTTTTCAACCTGCAAATCGATCATCGGTTTCATCATACCAAAGTAGTTTCCGATGTGGAGGTTGCCAGACGGCTGGATCCCGCTTAGGACGCGCTTTTTCTTCAAGCAAGCGCTCCTATCCGCATTGGTTCCATATAGAGGTAAGGCCGCCAAGATGACTGCTCTCGCTTCACAAACTGTCTGATGTAGTGGATCCTGGTAGGTTTTTTGGGGCGCCGCATTAGCTTCATTCCCGCCTGCTCCGGAGTACGATTCCCTTTTGCCCTGTTGCAAGTGTGGCAACAGCAAACCAGGTTTTCCCAGCTGTCCGGACCATCCCGTTCTTTGGGAATGATGTGATCTAATGTCATAGGAACACTCCGCCTTTCGCAATACTGGCACTGATGTCTGTCCCTTTTAAGAATGTTCCGCCTAGAAAGGACAATACTGCTCTCCCTTACATGAATGAACCTGTCGAGCTTCACAACACTGGGAAGGGGCATGGCAACGGAGGGTGAATGAACAGTCTCCCGGTACTTTTCAATAATCTCTACCTTGCCAAGATAAGCGAGGGAGATGGCCCGGCGGGCTGTGCAGACAAGAAGGGGATGATAGTTCTGGTTCAAGACCAGAACTTGCCTGTTGAGAATTCCGTTTACATGGTTTTTAATAGTTTTCATTACAAAGACTGAACCACAATCAAATTAACCGGGGAATTTATCCTAAGCCTCAGACGGAATCAAGGCAAAAGCCTTTGCTCTCCGACGAGAAAAACAGTACATTCAGGCACTGTTTGACAAGTTGATTGCGGCAGGGAAACCCGTGTAAATCGGGTGCAGCCCCGCTACTGTGAACGCTGAGGAAGCTCCAATCCACATTTACGTGTGGAAGCCGCTATCCGATTGATGACGGATGGGAAGGTGGAGCCAGACGGTGAAGCGCAAGTCAGGATATCTGCCCAACTGAAATTCTCGGAATCTGCCCATTGGCAGAAAGTACTTTCGAGGGAAAGGAGAGAATGATGACACCTCGTTTTAAATATATTTATTCCCTTATCATAGGTTTGGCTGTGGCTCAACTTTGGGCTAGCAAGACTACAATGGTCATCACCGGACGAGTGACAGACCCAGACGGGAGAAGCATACCATACGCAAACGTATATCTCAAAGACGGCGAGGCAGGCACCACCGCCGACAGGGAGGGGCGTTTTATCCTGAAAACCGATAGTGAAAAGAGCTGGAAGCTCATTATCAGTCACTCCGCATTTAAGTCGGTTGAAATATCCATGCAGGAAATGAACAGGCTCAAGGGCGAGATCACCATGGAGATAAAAACATACCGTTTCGATCCTGTTGTTGTTTATGGCAACCTCTACAACCGGGAGAGCCTTCAGCTACCGGTGAGTCACCGTGCTGTGGAACTGAAAAAATATCCCGCCAGCGGAAACAGCATCGGGGAAAAGCTTGACCGCCTAGGGATTCAGGTCCGCGATTACGGCGGTCCGGCAGGACTGAAAACTGTCTCTTCCCCTACAGGTTATTCAGAGCACATACTTGTGATGTTGGACGGCTTCCCGCTGAACTCGCCCCAGAACGGCATTGTCGATTTCAGTACCCTGCCAGCGGAGTTCTTTTCCCACGGTGAGTTCTATCCTGGACAAGCTTCCTCTCTTTACGGCTCCCACGCCGTAGGCGGAACACTCAATCTCCTGCCGGCAGCGGGGAGAAACTTTCTGAAGTTCCGCGGTGGATCCCTGGGTGAACAGGGAGTCAACGGTGAATCGACATTTCGGGTGGGAGATAGGTCCGCATCACTGTACGGCAACCGCTTCGAAAGTGAGGGAAATTACCGTGAGAACAACAAGTTCGCCCAAGATGCGGTGGGTTTGAAACTGGCTTTGCCAGCCGTGGGAAGCTGGAGTGTTAATGGCCATCTTCTGGCTTCCCAGACTGAAAGGGGTATTCCCGGATCGATTCAGTACCCCTCACCTAGCGCCCACAAAAATAATGAAGCTATGCTTCTACTTGTGAGCGGACGGACTGTTTCCGGATGGGGATACAGTGAAGTTTATGCCGGCTCTTTTCAGTCCGATGAACGTTACACCAATCCGGACTGGACCATCGATTCGCAGCATAAGACAATCAATAACCGCCTCCGATTCATCCACCGGATTCAGCCTGACCAAAATTTTTCGAATACGATGAGCCTGGAGGTTGCCCAGGTAGATGTTAATAGCGACGATGCGGGTGATCACGTCATGGCCACTGGTGCTGCCGGCCTCCTTTCTCAAATCCGTATGGGGTCACAACTCACGATCTTTCCAAGCGCCCGGCTGGATTGGGATGACCATTCAAGCAACAGGATTGCCACTGGGAACCTGGCGTTATTGTGGGCTCCCGAAGAGAATATGGTACAGTCGGTGGCGGTTAGTAGTGGAACCAGTTATCGGAGCCCTACCTTTAACGACCTCTTCTGGGAAGACGCCATGGGATACTCCAAAGGGAACCCCGATCTAATACCTGAGCAAGGCATGTCATCAAACATGAAAGTGGACTTAAGACCCATACTTGAAGATCAATTGCAATTCTCTGCTGACGTTTCCTATTTCACTGCTGACAACCTCATCCAGTGGGCGCCGGATGATGCATGGGTCTACTCGCCACAAAATATTCTGAAATCTAAATCATCCGTTATACGGATGTCAGCTCAGTTTCTCCCAAACTCCTTCCCCGTTGTCATCAGGTTAGGTAGTGAAATTACGGAGAGCCAAATTCTCTCTGAAGGTGATGACAAAGGAAAATCCCTCCTTTACGTCTCCCCCACTTCACACTGGGCTGAAGTGGAACTGAAGCTAGGAATACTGGCGGCCAACCTCAGCGTCCGGCGCCAAGGTGAGCGCCGCTACAGCTACGGTGAAGGAGCATTTCTAAGACCCTACGAGCGGATGGACGGAACCCTGAACTACAGCTTTTCGGTAGGTCAGTTCAACGTCAATATGGAAGGAGGCACCCGAAATATGCTGGACACTAAAGATCTCCAGTCCGTTTATGACTACCCCGAGCCCGGCAGAACCATTTTTTTGGCTGTTGGACTGGAACTTTAGTCGTTGAGATTCAACCGAACAGAGAAGTAGGCTAGTCGTCCAGCAGGAGGGAAAAGGGGAGACGCAGAAAAAGTGGTGCCGGGACTGTCCCCCGATGCACTTTCCATGACGTACTGCACATTAGTGAGCACATAAGAAATTTCCACCGATGAGATAACAGCCTTGAACTCGGCGGTGATAATGCCCACCGTATTGTGTGAACTTGCAGTGGTAACATCAGTATAGCCCATATTAAGAATGGGATCCCAGACAAAACTGGTTCGGTTGCTCCAGTAATTAAAGGAGAGATTGATTCGGGCATCCATCCTTTTCTGAAAAAGATGTTCCCGGAAACGTAAAGCCATCTCTCCCTGGTGATCGAAGAGATTTCCCCACCCGGACTCGCTCCCAAAGAGCGAAATACCCCTCATTGAGAGAAACCAATCACGGAAGTAGTTGATGCGGCTATCCCACATGGCTCCAGTAACTTTCAAAACCTGATCACTGTTTAATCTGATCATCTTAATACCTGCAATTTCCGTAGTACTCTCAAAGTAATGATGCGGTGTAGCCTGGGAAGCGAACAGCGTCACTTCACCGGACGCTCTGCCCCACCTCATCTCAGCACCGGCTCGCATCACCGTTCGGGTCGGCATAGTGGCACCGGAATCGGGGCGGACGGCAGGAACCATGGTAGGCGTAAATGAATCGGGCACAAAGAGAAATGGGCGCCCTGTGAACTGAAACGGCAGTGGAAAAAGGTCGTGTCTCAGATCCAGAAAGAGTTCGCTCTTCTCTCTCTTCAATCGGAAATGGCCGTGAAAATTGGGCGTCATTTCCCCTGGAGAAACAGCGGAAACCCCCATGCCTGCTCTGCTCTCTAGGGCCGACGCCCGCATGCGAATGCCCCCCGAGATCCCCATAAAAGACAATGATTGATTACCAAGACTGTCTGAGTTGAAGACGCTCATTCGCCCTGTTCCTGAGAGGAAGAGTGAAAAACCTTTTCTCACAGGCATCTCACCAATGGCGTGTAACCGATTGCTCATGAGATCAGCGGACCATTGGGTAACGCTCTCCAGCAACCGCTTGGTTCTGTATCGCTGAAGGAATGACGATCCCTCAACCCTGTATTTGACCGATCCTCTGTTGCCGTTGTAACTGATGCCGTTGGAGATGATTTTTTCGCTCCGCTCAGCCCCTTTCTCCCAAATGCCATAAGCTCCGTACGGAATGGCATCTGTGGTTAGATAAAATGCTGATGTGATTCGCCATTGACCACCCTTTGATTTCCCGGTGACATGATCGAAACGGTAGTTTTGCTGGACCGTCCCACCAGGCTGAGCCAGCGGGTCTAACAGGCCATGGTAATCCTCAAAATTTTTCTTTAGGGCCCGAAAGCGTGTATACCTCTTCTCGGACGCTTTTGAGAGAATATCCAAGCTTAACTCATCAAGGTTGTAGTCACCCGTCCTGTACCACAGTGACGTATTGAAACCGGGCTCACTCCCTTCTAAATCAATACCGGAAAGAAATGGGAAACGGTACCTTGCAGGCCAATGAGCAAAGTTGCCGTCAAAATGAAGGGGTGGCATCACCCTTTCCACGCCCCATCCAGAAAAACCGTACCTCTGAACCAAACCCCACTGACCGCTCCATTCAAAAGGAACTTCTCCTGTTGTGAAACCATCTGCGCGTAAGAGCGACACAATCAGGGTGAGAACCGAGAGCAGCTGTTTCCGCCTGTTCACGGCTTAAGTCTGGAAAAAACTTTCGGCAAGGCGGTGGCGAAGATGACACCGTTGGCCACCTGATGAAGAAAAGTAAAACCGATACCGGTGATAAAAAGGGCGGCTGTCTGGGTAAGTGGATAGCCGGCGGCCAGAGGATAGCTGAGGGTCGTCAGTGCATCAAAAATAAATGTCAACACCATACCGGCGGCACCGAAAAACATTCTTCGCCGCCACGTCCAGTCTGGTGGGCTGGCAAAACCTCTGAACCACCCTCCCACGGCGCCCACAAGTCCCATACCGCACATCTGTGCCAGCAACATTGGAAGAAAAACGACTCCCGATCCAAGTGGATTGGCGGCACTGAAAATGAATTCGGCAACGACACCCACGGTGAGTCCCCATCCTGTGCCGAGATAGACTCCTGAAGCAAATACCACAGCGGTAATTAGTTCAATGTTGGGGACCATAAGCAGAGCGAATCCTGAACCGACGGCCAGCGCTACAAACATTGCGCCGCGGCTGAGATTACTCAGCTTCCGGTCTGTCGCCCTTGTAGAGTGCTGCTCCGAAATAATTCCTTCTGTTGGTCCAGTCACCGTCTTCACTGTCTTCAGCCAAAATTCGGTTAAATACGCTAACCTTTGTATCCAAGTTGTCCAGAGCCTGAAGTAAGAGTGCTTCTTTTGTCCGGGCACGGTTCCTGTAGCGGGAATCAAAACCCCCTTCATGGCACATAATAAGATGTTCCAACTCCAGTAACAGATCATCGGGGAAATTTTTGATCTCCGCAGCAGCCGCCCTGATCATATCCCTGCCGAGGACGGAATGACCGATGAAATTGCCTTCATCAGAGTATTCCGGCATGAAGGCATCGGTGAGCTCTTGAACTTTGCCAATACCATGAAGAAGTATTCCTGAAAGAAGCATATCAACATCGGCACTGTAGTGTTTTGCCAGTGTAACACCAAGCTTTGCCATGGAGAGCACATGTTCCAAATATCCGGAACGGTATCTGTAGTGCATGGATATGGAAGCCGGCATGGACATGAGTCTATTTTTATGCTTACGATAAAGATGAGATACAAGTCTCTTGAGAAACTGATTTTCCATTTTTTGGATGATAGTTACCAAGGATGCCCACATCCGAACCGGATCATAGGGTGACGTAGGAACCAGGGCTTCCGGCTTAAAGCCGTATCTGGCATACTTAGCTTCCGTCGCCTTATTGATACGTCCCACAATGATTTGATTTCGGTCCTGAAAAGTGTCCACTCTGCCACGAACGGCTACGGCGTCACCCTGCTCAAACTTCTCATTAAACTCCTGGGCCTGATCCCACACCTTAGCACCAATCTCTCCTGTGGCATCTGCAAGAGTGAGGTCAAGATAAAGCTCCCCAGTCCGGGTTTTCCTCAGGTGCTTCTCCTTGCAAAGGTAAAAACCCTGGACATCAGCATCTGTTATTAGCTTTGAGATGGGTACGAGCTTTTTCACCACATGTGAATTAACGGCTGGGGTGACACAATGTCAAGAGATCAAAGGTGTATCATTGTGGATTCGGAAGCGTTCATCTAAATTCGTCTGGCGAGATTAGGGAAGGTCAAGAAAGGAGTCATTTATGGAATTCAAAACTGTGGCTGTCGTAATGCTTAGTCTGATGTTGGCAACCTGTGATGTGAATGTCAAGACAGGAAAACATGATGTAGAGTATCTTCAAACGGAAGAATTTGCCGCTTTGAACTATCCCTTTTCCGAGGCTGTTCGGGTTAGGAATATGCTTTATCTTTCCGGCCAAATAGGAACGCTACCAAACAGCTCTGAATTAATCTCCGGAGGCATAGGACCTGAAACAAAACAAACCATGGAAAATATCAGTAATGTCCTGGAGAAATATGGCTCTTCAATGGACAAGGTTGTAAAGTGTCTGTGCATGTTGGCCGATATTTCAGAATGGGGTGACATGAGTAAAGCTTATGTGAAATTCTTCCCGGATCACAAACCTGCCCGTAGCGCCTTTGCCGGTACCGGTCTCGCCCTGGGTGCCAGGGTGGAGATTGAGTGCTGGGCAACGGTAGATTAAAGTGGTAACGACAGACCGTCTCAGAATCATCTTTTTTATTGTAAACGTGGTAGGCGGCATCGCTGTGTTAGGAAGCTACGCCCACGGTCTACTTACAGAGGTGGCACTGAGACCGAAGCTGTGGGGTGGTGCCCCCAAAGCGTGGCGACCGCTCTACACCATCAATATGTTCCTAGCAGCGGGTGGCTACTTTTTCTTCACTGCTCACTTTTTGATGCGGGCATTGCCATCAGGGACACTCTTTTTCAACAGATTTGGTTTTGAGTGGATCATCTTCCTCTACGCAGCTTTCCTCATCTCCTCTGCCCTCTGGATGCCTCTCACCTTCTCAATGATGAAGATTCCCAGCGATGGTACATGGTTTGCGATACGGTCGGTTCTCACTGTGACGGGTATAACTTCTGTGACATTACTGGTTTCACTCTTCGCATCGAATGCTGAGCGGAGCGACTGGCTCTTTTGGGCGGCGGTGGCGGGGCTCACCCCTTTCATAATTCAAACGGCAATTCTTGACGCCGTTATCTGGCCGCGGTATTTCCACGTAAATTAGGAAATAGCTTTATCAAAGACACCATTCTGGTAGTCTTCAAACGCCTGAAGTACCTCTCTTCGCGTATTCAGGACAAAGGGGCCGCCCCGGGCGATGGGCTCATTCAGTGGTTCACCGGCCAGCAGGAGTGTTCGCCCGCCGCCGGAGGCACCCGCCAGCCGGACTTCCCCCTCTATTCCAAGAACAGCCAGATGACCAGCCCCAACGGTAGTACCGTCTCCCGCCTCAACCGATCCTTCGTACACATAGAAAACCCCATTCCAACCATCCGGAACTGGCGTAACGAAGTCGTAGCCTTCCTTCAAGTGTACATCTAGATATAACGCACCAATCTTCGTTTGGGCAGGACCCTCCTCTTTCTCCAACTTCCCCGCAATCACTCTAACTGTTGTCCCATCCCGAACAATTTCAGGAATAGCATCGGAAGGGATATCCTGATAGGCCGGTTCCGCCATTTTTAGCTTCTTTGGCAAATTTACCCACAACTGAAAACCCCAGACGAGACCCTCCGTCTGTTCCGGCATTTCGCTGTGAATCACTCCCCGGCCCGCTGTCATCCACTGGACAGAGCCATCCGTCAGAAAACCTTCATTTCCAGCGGAATCCTTGTGCCGGAACTTTCCGTGGAGCATGTAGGTAACCGTTTCGAATCCGCGGTGAGGATGAGACGGAAAACCACCGATATAACTTTCTGGATCATCATTCTTGAATTCGTCCAAAAGTAAAAATGGATCGAGAATGTCCAGATCGGGAGAGCCGATGATACGCTTCAGTTTGACGCCCGCGCCGTCACTGGTCTGGATTCCTTCAATCACCGACGTAATCGGCCGCGTGCTTTTGCTCAATCCCGATTTACCAGTCAATCCACGCTTTCGGCTTAGACTGGACGATCTTCTCAATCCGTTCCATGACGTCAGACGTCAACTTCTCCACCACATCTGCAGCCTTCAGATTCTCTTTCAACTGATCCACGCTTGATGCACCCAGGATGACTGTGCTGACGTCAGAATTTTTCAGGCACCAGGCGAGACTGAGATGAATAATGGAGATTCCCAACTCATTGGAAAATTCGGTCAATCTTCGCGTTTTCTCAACGCGATCCTGTCCTTGCGGCGACTCGTGCCGCCGCTTGAGAAAATCATATTCTTCCAGCGTCATGCGCGACTCTTGAGGAATACCATCTTTATACTTGTTAGTCAATACTCCTGATGCCAGCGGCGACCAGATGGTAGTGCCGAACCCTTCATCCTGGAAGAGGCGCAGATACTCCCGCTCCATCTTTTCCCGCTGGAAGAGATTGTATTCCGGCTGCTCCATGGTAGGCGGCGTCAGATTGTACTGACGGGCAAGGCCGTAGGCCGCTCGGATTTCGTCAGCGGACCATTCGGACGTCCCCCAATAGAGAATCTTTCCCTGCCGGACAAGATTGTCCATGGCTCGGACTGTCTCTTCAATTGGGGTTTGCCTGTCAGGACAGTGGCAGAAATAGAGATCGAGGTACTCTACATGGAGGCGCCTCAGAGCGGCTTGGCAGGCGTCGGTGATATGTTTTGTGTGCAGACCGCGCTGGGTCGGCTTTTCCCCGCCCCAGAAAACTTTGCTGGAGACACAGTATGTGTCCCGGGACCAATTCATCTTCTTGAGGACATTTCCCATAATCTCTTCAGATTTCCCGGACGCGTAAACTTCAGCATTATCAAAGAAGTTGACACCGGCATCATAAGCAGTTTTCATACAGTCCGCTGCTGCTGCTTCATCCATCTGAGAGGAAAATGTCACCCACGACCCGAAAGAGAGTTCGCTCAGTTTCAGGCCTGATTTTCCCAATCGGCGATAATTCAAGTTCCGGTCTCCTTTAGTAATGAATATGAGATTGGCAAACTTACATGGTGGATTGCTCAGGTTCAACGGGTTTGCCGACGGTTCTTTCGTTCATAACCTTGAACGAATAAATTCCCATAGTTAATCACCATTTTTTTCTTAGCCATAAGGAGATAATTATGTCACTTGTTTCAATCAATCCCGCCACTGGCGAAAAGATTAGAGAATACCAGGAGACCTCTCAAGAAGAGACCGAAGTCATCCTTCGACAGGTTCAAGATGACTTTTTGAGGTGGCGTAAGACCTCTTTTGAACATCGCAAAGATCTTTTATTAAAGGTGGCAGCAGATCTGCGTTCAAATTCTCAACGTTATGCGGAGATCATGACCGCAGAGATGGGTAAACCTATCAAAGAGGGGCGGGCGGAAGCTGAGAAATCAGCTTGGGCATGCGAATATTATGTTGAAAACGGGGAGAAATTTCTTGCTCCCGAACCTGTAGAAACAGATGCATCCAAAAGCTATGTCACTTTTCTACCAATCGGGACGGTTCTGGCTATCATGCCTTGGAATTTTCCTTTCTGGCAGGTATTCAGGTTCGCAGCGCCAGCTCTCATGGCTGGTAATATGGGTATAATGAAGCATGCCTCCAACGTTACAGGCTGTGCCCTGGCCATTGAAAAGATATTTCGTGATGCTGGTTATCCTAAAGGGTGTTTCAACACCTTGGTCATGGGAAGCAGCCGAGTGGGAGAACTGATCGATCACCCTGTTGTGAAGGCCGTCACGCTGACCGGAAGCACACCAGCAGGAAAGGCAGTGGCGGCCCGTGCTGGAAATGCCCTTAAGAAAACTGTTCTTGAATTGGGTGGAAGTGATCCGTACGTGATCCTTGAAGATGCTGATCTTGATCAGGCGGTGACCGCTTGTGTTACAGGACGGCTAATCAACACCGGGCAAAGCTGTATCGCTGCGAAGCGGTTCATCGTAGTGGAATCTGTTGCCAAAGCATTCGAAGAAAAACTGCTGACAGTGATGAAGGAAAAAATAATGGGCGATCCCACAGACGAGTCAAACGACATTGGACCCATGGCGCGCCACGACCTCCGGGATGAACTCCACGAGCAGGTGAAACAGTCCGTGGAGGCGGGAGCACGTTGTCTCATGGGCGGTAAAGTCCCGGAGGTTGAAGGAGCGTATTATCCCGTAACTGTTCTTGCGGATGTAGCCCCAGGCATGGCCGCTTATGAAGAGGAAATATTTGGTCCAGTGGCCAGCATTATACCCGTTAGAGATGAAGCAGAAGCACTGAAGACCGCCAACGACACTCCTTTTGGTCTCGGTGGCGCTGTTTTCACAGGTGATATAATAAAAGGTGAACAGATCGCATCCGAGATGATAGAAGCCGGGGCATGTTTTGTGAACGATTTTGTCCGTTCAGACCCAAGGCTGCCCTTCGGCGGTGTAAAAGAGAGCGGCTACGGGCGGGAGCTGTCCCGATTCGGCATTCGGGAATTTGTGAATGTGAAAACGGTTTATATCCGGTAAATCGCTCTGTCTTAACCTTCTTCCGAAATAATGGCTTCTCTCAACTCCAGTACCACTTTCACGTAATTCAGGGCGTGATTGTAGCGGAGAACTGATTTCCAGTTTCGGCTACCCTCGGAGAAATCGACACTCCCCTTGGCATACCCATTCATCACCAGATAGTTTGCCATGCTGGCCAGTACATCAGGCCACTCGAAGGGGTGTCGAACGCCGTCTCCGTCAAAATCCACAGCATATCCACGAAAACTTGACGGAATAAACTGACCATAACCAAAAGCACCAGCATAAGAACCACCTAGGGAAAGCGGTGGAACATTGTTCTCGTAACAGTAACTGAGAAATTCCGCCATCTCTTTCTCCACCCACTGTTCCCGCCGCGGCAGTTTGTGTATCTGCGTGTGAAGGGCAACAAAAACCGGGTGAGTTTTAGCCCTTAAGCCATATTGAGACTCCACTCCCGCAAGGCTTACAAGAAGGAAAGGGTCGACACCGAATTGAGAGGAGACGGAATCAAGGAGAGCTTTATTCTCTCTATAAAATGTCACTCCACCTGTGATTCTCCGGTTTTTAACAAAAATTTTTCTGTAGTGCTTGTAGGGCATTTTTTCAGCCGGCCGCTCAAAACGGCGAATGATCTCATCATCAATAACGATATCGGGATGATCGAATGATCTTTCAAGAAAATCGGGCGGAACACCTTCGTTTTCAAGCTGGTCGAATACTCGGCTGTAAATTCCCGTGGCCAGCTCATTCCCGGCAATTTGATCAAGGAGATTTTGTCTTGTTTGAGGTGTCCAGCGGCCGGTTACCTCCACCTGACCTACCAGAGAAGTGACCAGAGTCAACCCGGCAATGAGAGGGGTGAAATGAATCAATTTATCTCCACTCTATATAAAGTTCAGTTCCTGTAGTCGAGGGGCGGTTTCCTCTCCCCCAACAGCGCATAATAGTTGAAGTTGGGCCCACGGCGTTGAATCAATTCTTCTTTTGCCTTTTTTATGGTTTCCGGAGATTCAAAGATGTCGACCGCTGAAAGAGCCAAAGTTTTCGCCGCCACCATTAATCCTTTGAAACCAATACTCATTCCTCCGACTGCCACTGCCTGCCATGTATGGGCTGATGTTCCGGGAACCCAAGTAGCTGCACTCAGACCAGCAGTGGGAACCATCCAACTCACATCACCCACATCGGTAGAACCACCGGGTGGGCGAAATTTCCAAGGTTGAATCTCAGCTGCGGACTCAATAGGAACGTCAACCCTTTTGAAGGTCGTCTTAATTGATTCAGCAAACTTCTTCTCTTCCCGATTGTATTTCACACCACCAACCTCTTGCAGATTATTATAGACCACTTTCTGAAGTACATCGTTTCTCAGGACCGGTCTGTTACCATGAATGATCTCAAAATCCATTGTAGTGCCAGTTCCCGTGGCGGCTCCCTCCGCAATCCTAACAACTCTGTCCCAAAGATCCTCCAGAACCTCCACCTCTGGATGACGTACATAGTAGAATGCTTCAGCAAAGTCCGGTACAACATTGGGTGCCCCACCGCCGTGGGTGATGACATAATGAATCCTGGTTTCTTGGGGAACATGCTCCCGCATCAGGTTCACCATGTAATTCATTGCTTCAATACCATCAAGAGCCGAGCGACCTCTGTGAGGTGAACCTGCAGCGTGCGATGAGTATCCAGTGAATCGGAACTTGGCCGATCTGTTCGCCAGAGAAGTAGACGGCCCAGCATCATTTTTGTCAGAAGCGTGCCAGTGGAGTACAACATCCACATCATCAAAAAGCCCGGCTCGGACCATATATACTTTGCCTGATCCACCCTCTTCAGCAGGGGTACCGTAGAGCCGCAATGTTCCCTTTGCTCCAGATGATTTTATCCAATCTTTCACAGCAATGGCTGCAGCTGTTGAAGCGGTACCAAAAAGATGGTGGCCACAGCCGTGCCCAGCACCCCCTTCCACTCGAGGATTTCGTTCACTAGTTATCTCCTGCGACAGCCCGGGTAAAGCGTCGAACTCGGCCAAAATCCCTATAACTGGCCTGCCCGAGCCGTAACTTGCAACAAAAGCGGTTGGTATCTCAGCAACTCCCGCTTCAATGGAAAACCCTTCATTCTCTAAAGTATTTTGCAAAAGCTCAGAACTTTTGTACTCCTGATAACCCACTTCAGCCCATGTCCATATCTGCTTGGCAATTTTTTCATATGTCTCAGCCTGTTCACAATCGATTTGACAACATCACTTTTCTTTGTTTTTCCATATGTATTAGATGGCAACAGAAGAAATACAGAAACTAATACGATAATACCGTATGGATACTTTTTCATGGCTACATCTCCTTTAAAGGGATAAAACCCGTACTGTCTAATAAATAGTAAGGAAAAAGTAACTGATGCAAAATTTTATGGCAAGCTGTTCTCAATTATGAAAGCTGATGATCCAAAGTCAGAAGTGACTGGAGTAAAACATTTGCACCTGCTTCAATGTCTTTAGATCGAGATTTTTCGTTAGGGGAGTGGCTTATCCCACCGATACTTGGAATGAATATCATTCCCACCGGTGCCAGTTGAGCAATGCTCTGCGCGTCATGACCAGCACCACTGGGCATGCGGGTATAGCTGAAACCCAGCTTCTCTGTTTCCTCTTCAATCACCTTTCGAAATAAATCATCCGTAAGAGCCGCCTTACTAAGGTAGAATTGATCAAATGAAAATTGAGTGCCAGTTTCTTCACCAATCAGCTTACTCTCTTTCACCAAGACCTTGAAAAGGTTGTCTATTTTTGCCATATCCAGATCGCGAATTTCAAGAGTTAAAGATGTACGACCTGGAATAACATTTGGTACTCCCGGTTCAGGAGTTATCTTGCCAACTGTTGCCACCTGACGGCCAGACATATTTTTTGCTATTCGATGCACAGCTTGTATGAACTGCGCCGCCGCCACAAGAGAATCTCTTCTTTCAGTCATGGGTGTTGTGCCTGCATGATTAGTAAAACCCTTAACAGTAACGCTCCACCGCTTGATACCAACAATTCCTTCTACAACACCGATGGTTAATTCCTCTCTTTCAAGTATACCCCCCTGCTCTATGTGAAGCTCAAGAAAACCGGCAATGCTCCCTTTCAACCTTTTAACTTTGGTCAACTTATCTGGATCGCCGCTATTGGCCCTTAAGCCTTCACCAATGGTAAAGCCACTAGCTGTCATAATATCTAACTCAGATGTTTCTATCTCACCGGCCATCGCACGACTCCCGGTTTTTCCACCTTCCTCATTGGAAAAAATCACGAATTCAAGAGGGTGACGAGTAATCTGATTATCTTCATGGAGAATTTGTGCTACTTCAACAGCCGCCGCTGAACCAACCTGCCCGTCATAATTGCCCCCGCTTGGCACCGAATCGATATGTGAACCGAGCATAATCGGTTTAGCATCTGCATTATTTCCTTTTCGTCGACCGATTATATTGGCTGCTGCATCAATTTTTACATCCAATCCGGCATTTTTCATCAACCCTATGACGTATTGTCGGGCATTTCTGTCCGCTTCACTGAAAGAAACCCGATCAATGCCGCCGTGATCATTCCGACCATATTTTGCCAGTTCAAGGAGTATTTTATTAAGGCGGGCGCCGTCCACGAGTAACGGTTTAGGATTTGAGCTGTCGGAGAAAAGACTTGTTCCCATTAATAACGGGATTCCAGTTATAGCTACAGAAAAGAAATTGGTGAATTCCCGCCTATTCATGAGTCTAAGTTGATCAGCGAAGTAAAATGTTCCCAGTTTTTATTTATGGTATAATTATAAAGAAGGAGAAGCAGAAGTCAGTTCACAGAAATTGGCATCTTTCTACATTGCTTACATAGGCCGAACAGTTGATGGACATGCCTCACAAGCTGATAGTTAAACTTTTCCGCAACATCTTTTTGAATCTCCTCAATTTGAGTATTTGTAAATTCAACTATGGTACCACACCGAATACAAATAAGATGATCATGGTGATGACAATTAAGCCAGTGTTCATAACGCCATTTCCCGTCTCCAATATCCATCCGCTCCACCAGATCATATTTATACAAAATATCCATAGTCCTGTAGACCGTAGAACGGGAAACATTTAAATCCTTTTTCCGTAGTGCCAGATAAATCTCCTCAGCCTCGCGGTGTTCCTCTGAATTACACACTTCTCTGAAAACCTCCACACGTTGCGGGGTCAGCTTCAGGTTCTCGTCCTTTAGAACTTTCTTAAATTTCTTCAGCTCTAAATCAGTCATAATTGTCTCATTTGAGATTCAATCTCAATAAGAACTTACGGGGTATGGTTGTGAGGAGCAACTGTACCGTTCAGGCGAGCAACTTCAGGTTGGCATATTTGCCAATAAGTTTTTTCTGGATGTTGCCCTGAAAGACTACAGTGATCTTCTGGTTATCACCGGCACCGTCCACAGCAAGGATCATCCCTTTACCAAAGATAGAATGTTTCACTTTATCACCCCGTTCGAATTCGTTAAATGAAGTGATAGTTCGTACATGTTTGAGTTTGTATTTGTTCGAACTTTTATCCTTCACAAGACGTCTGGTGAGAGCGGAGTGAAAATTTATGCGATCCAGGTACTCTTCAGGTATTTCTTGAAGAAAACGTGAGGCCATACCAAGACCGGCAGCACCGCTGGATCGGCGGCGGTTGGGTGCATAGTGGAGATAAGCCTTCTCCATGGCTCTTGTTAAACCAACGTAAAACAGACGGCGCTCTTCCTCAAGCTCTCGAGGATCTTCAAGTGCACGGAAAATAGGGAATAGTCCATCCTCAAGACCGGTGATAAAGACGACGGGAAACTCCAGACCCTTGGCGCTGTGTAGCGTCATGAGTGTTATATGATTTGTGCTATCATTCCACGTGTCGATATTTGTCAGCAGTGACACCTCTTCAAGAAATTCCCGGATAGAAGCATTCTTATCCCGCTTGCAAAACTGATGGATACTATTCAACAGTTCCTGAATATTTTGCAGCCTCTCGGTAGCGTCATCAGTTCCTTGCTCCTTGTAATAATTAACCAAGCCCAGTTCATCCACAAGTACGGAGGCAAGTTCAGATGCATCCAGTTTATCTTTTAATTCTCGATACTTCTGAACCAGCTGGTAAAACTCAACCAGTCCGGCAGCCTGTTTACCTTTCAGCTTCATGACGTCCGGCGTTTCCAGAACATCAAGAAGTGGAATGCCCTTCTTAGCCGCCAATGTTTCACATTTCTCAACAGTCTTAGCACCAATACCACGGGGAGGAACATTGATAATTCTCTTAAGACTTACAGAATCAACTGGATTAACAAGAATTCTTAGGTAGGCAAGCAGGTCCTTTACCTCTTTTCTTTCGTAAAACTTTATACCGCCGACAATATTGTAGGCTATGCCCTTTCGCCTCAGACCGTCTTCCAGTGCCCTGCTCTGAACATTGGTCCTGTAAAGGATCACGAAATCCTGAAAAGTTCTTTTATTCAGCTGTATTTCTTTCTGGATCAGCTCCAAGACACCGTCCGTTTCTTCCATTTCATCATAGGTTTCCATAATACCTATTTTTTCACCTTCACCTTGATCTGTCCAAAGCTCTTTTTTTGCACGATACTCATTGTTCTTCACAACGGCTCCGGCAACAGAAAGGATATTCGCAGTGGAGCGGTAATTCTGTTCCAGTTTGAAGACTTCGCAATCGGGAAAAGCCTTTTCAAATTCCAAGATGTTGGAAATGTCAGCCCCGCGCCAGCCATAAATAGATTGATCATCGTCACCCACGACAGAAATCTTATTATGTGTATCAGAAAGAGATTTCACAAAGAGAAATTGAGGCCGGTTAGTATCCTGGTATTCATCTACCAGAACATACTTGAACTTCTCCTGATATTTTTTCAGCACCTTCGGATGTTTGTTAAAAATTTCCAGCGGATACAGGAGCAAATCACCAAAGTCGACAGCATTATTTTTCTTCAAAGCTTCCTTGTAAACGGGGTAAAGTTCCGCCACGGATTTATCGAACGGCGAAACACCATTTTTCATCAGTTGTGAAGGATCTTCCATACTACTTTTAATAAAACTCATTCTAGAACGGTAAGCAGCTGGCGAAATACCGTTTGTCGTCAGTTTCGGGTTTAACATTAACGTTTTGATTAGTTGATCCTGATCCGCAGTGTCATAAATGGCAAAATCCGGGGTAAAACCAAGGGGTGCAATTTCATACCTCAGGAGACGAGCACAGATGGAATGGAATGTACCAATGTTCAGTGACATCGATTTCTTTCCAAGCAGAGACTGGATCCTGGTTCTCATTTCCTCAGCTGCTTTGTTTGTAAACGTTACCGCCAGGATCTCATCAGGATTATACCCCTTTTCGGTGATGAGATAAGCAATCTTTTGGGTAAGAACTCGCGTTTTACCTGTACCGGCGCCTGCAAAGATCAATATTGGCTTGTCAATGGCCTCAACGGCCTGTTTCTGAACATCATTGAGATTCAACTTACTCATTCAATCAACCTTGCTTATTCTCTGTTTTCGTACGTTTTTTATTCCTCATTTGGCGTCTGAGGCGTTGAAATTTCTTTTTAGCAACATTGTGTTCCGTTTCGGTTCTACTGAATGTGTGGTATCCTTCGCCGTTAGCCACAAAGAACAGATAATCGGCATCAGCCGGTGAAAGTGCTGAAATGAGTGATTCCCGCCCAGGGCTATTGATGGGGCCAGGTGGAAGACCGTAGTGGAGATAAGTATTATAGGGTGATTTAATTTTCAAGTCATTTTTCAACAGGCGGCGGGGACCATCCTCAATAATGTACTGGATGGTAGGATCAGCCTGAAGACGCATCTCTTTAACGAGACGATTGTGATATACTGAACTAATCAGTGACCGTTCGCTGTCATATATGGCTTCCCCCTCAATAATAGATGCTAGTGTCACCATTTCCAATTCTGTCAAACCACGGATCTGAAGTCGACTCTTCAACATTCCATCTAGAAGCTTCTGATATTCGGTCACCATGGTTTGTATAACTCGTTCAGGTGTCTCTCCCTTATAAAAATGGTAAGTGTCCGGGAAAAGAAAACCTTCAAGGGAAAAAGCTTCAATATTGAGAGACTCAATGAATTTGGGATCCTCGCACAAAGCCAAAAAAACGTCCGCATCTATGTTCAGCTTTTCCTGATAAATCTCTGCAATTTGTTCTCTGCGTAATCCCTCTGGAATAGTGATTTTGTGTAGGACAGGGGTTCCTTCCACCAATTGTCTAACTATACGGTAATTCGACCTGAGATCAGTCAGTGAAAAAACACCAGCTCGAATAGTGGTTTCGTGCCCCATAATCCTTGTTGCCATAACGAAGGTTTCTGAATCAGAGATAACATTCTTTTTTTTGAGATCATCGCCAATCTCTTTAAGGGATGCTCCTTTCTCCACTTTTATTACGACAGGCGTTTCTGCTTCGGGAATAGGCCAGAAGACCAGCAGAGAATAGAGGGCCACCCCGGAGAGAACCAAGATTGAGAGTATGAATCCCGCTACGCGACCGGGTTTGGAACTGTTTAAGTAAACCATAAAATTCGGGCGCAAATTTAATCCTTTCACAAAGCACACCACAATGGTTTTTCATAAGGAAAAGAAGGGAAAATAGAATTGATTACGGATGAAGGTCGGTCGTATATTTTCCCCCGCTGTGGCGAAACAAAATGGGAAATCTGAAATCCATCTTTTTGAAGGGTGGGCTTTAGGAAAAAAGAATTATCTGTTCTTTGGCATTGGTCTGGCGACGATTATAGCCGGTTATATCGTGATGGCGACCGGAGATGTAAACAGCTTTCAGTCCCTGACCTTGGCACCGATCATGCTTTTCGTCGGTTATCTGGTGATTATACCCCTTGCCCTTGTTTTCAGGGACAATGATAGAAAATCACCATCAGCGCCTGAAAATTGATTTTTTGGGATCGTAGTTCAGTTGGTTAGAACGCCGGCCTGTCAAGCCGGAGGGCGCGAGTTCGAGTCTCGTCGGTCCCGCTTTTGGTCGATCCAGTGAAATCGGGAAGTCTCACTTGCCCAAAGTAGCAAAGT
>MDTC01169440.1_pt1 | contig 19677 bp, 17 predicted proteins | sample 811181 | NCBI WGS metagenome assembly MDTC01 (sample SAMN05326644, study PRJNA326480) | marine metagenome | isolation source: seawater | place: Pacific Ocean: North | collected 2011 | reverse complement strand
TAGACTTGCTCTTGCTCTTTCTGCGTCTAGACTTGCTCTTGCTCTTTCTGCGTCTAGACTTGCTCTTGCTCTTTCTGCGTCTAGACTTGCTCTTACTCTTTCTGCGTCTAGACTTGCTCTTGCTCTTTCTGCGTCTAGACTTGCTCTTGCTCTTTCTGCGTCTGGACTTGCTCTTGCTCCTTGATCTACTCTTTGATTTGCTCGAAGATCTACTTCTAGATCTACTCCTGCTCTTTCTACGTCTACTTTTAGTGCCACTGCTACGTCTGGACTTGGCACTTTCTTCAAGTTTGCGCCAAACTTTTACACCTTTAGCGTTAGGGGCCGATACTATGTACCGCGTTCTAGAATGTCTATGTTGACCGAACTTAATTTCACCTTCTTCGCAATCATTTGCGGGATATGGTGGGCTATTTCTCTTTCCATATTTCTCGCGCGTTGATTCGGTTTTTCCATGTATGGACATGTCTATGCATTTAGTCATTTTAATACTATGCTGTGACAAAAAGATTTAAATGTTTTTATTTTTACGCGTTATTTTGAGTTTAAGAAATCATGCCTAGACTCCAATAATATGGTTAACTACGTTGTGTCTGAGGAAGAATTAGACGAGTTTGTTAATAAACTAAAAATGTTTGAGACTACGGAGCATGTTAGTCGTTTCCTTCGTTTTGTACGATGTAGTACATTACCTCCAAGCGAGAAAGAGCGGAATGAACAAATATTGATGAATCTAGCGGAGCAGTGGAAAACTCTTGCAAAAGAGAATGAAAAGACGTTATCATTTCTTTTGGGAACATTGCTACCTGATCTAGATCCTGCGCTGGATAGAGAAACAGATACTGCGGAACTTCAATGTCCATCGTGTTTGCACTTTAAGGTGGCTTGGGTTGGGGAATGTGGTCACATGGCATGTCATACTTGTACACTAAAGAGTATCAAGCAATCGAGAACAACATGTACTGTGTGCGGGTCACCTTGGATGTTGCAGCCACTTAGGAGATGTCACTTTTAGCCTCACGACTTTGATAAATTGCTTATCCATTAATAAAACGTTGTATCAGTTAAATGATCACAGAGATAATAATTATTGCTGTCACTGTAGTTGTTCTTGCCACTGTTGTAGTAGTGATCAAAACAAAATCCAAAAAGAAAACCCCGGATCCCAATCCTGTCGACTGTAGATCTGAATGGAGCAATTGGAGCGTTTGTAGTAAGTCCTGCGGACCAGGAACACAAACACGTACTAGAAGAATTATTGAGCAACCGAAAGGAAACGGAAAGTCATGTCCAACCCCCGACTCTGAAACCCGGAGATGTAATCTCAGACCATGCGAATCTAAGTCAGTCGACTGCAGATCTGAATGGAACGATTGGAGTGCTTGTAGTAAGTCCTGTGGACCAGGAATACAAACACGTACACGAAGAATTATTGAGCAACCGAAAGGAAACGGAGAGCCATGTCCAATCCCCAACTCAGAAGCCCGGGGATGTAATCTCAGACCTTGTAAAAGTCCGCAACCACAGTCGGTCGACTGTAAAGCAGAATGGAGTGAATGGAGCGCTTGTAGTAAGTCTTGTGGACCAGAAACACAAACACGTACACGAAAAATTGTGGAGAAACCAAAAGGAAACGGCAAGTCATGTCCGACTCCGATCACGGAAACCCAGAACTGTAATCACAGACCTTGTTGTAAGAGTGGTCAATGGTACGGAAAACCTTATGAAGATGCAAACGTGCCTTATCCTAAGAAACCACCCACCCCGTGTCCTGATGGATATGTATATGCCTCATTAGACAACTCTACTCCGGCAGATTGCGATATGCCCCGGACAGATTATAACGAATTAGTACTCAGAGTTCTGAAAGACCAATACGATAAACCAGCGTTAAAAGATAACGAACAATGCAATGCCTGTACTGATTGTGGAATAGCAGGGGTCGCAAAAGAATGCACTGATACCTTAGATACTGCATGTAGATCAGTCTGTAAGTCCGGGACCTACTCCGAGACAGGTTTCGAGCCTTGTAAAACGTATACAAAATGCGATGGAGGTATTGCAGTGGGAGGAACATATACCACTGACGTTGTTTGCAAAACTTATTGTCCTCCGGGTACTTGGGGCGTTGATAACAACTACGGTCCGCCATGCTTTAGTCCATGTCCAACAGGTACTTACTCCGATACAGGCTTTGGTTCACAGTGTTTTGACTGTCAAGATTGTGGATCCGATGTAAGTAACAAAAAATGTAGCATCCGAAGTAACACAAATTGCGGCTCTCAACCAAAACCTTCAAATTCCCCATGTCCCACAGGGTTCTACTCCCCCCCGGGTGAGAAAACTTGTTACAAGTGTCAGGAATGTGATGGAGGTACAGTTACCGAATGTTCTCCTCAAAATAATACAGAATGTGTAACATGCGATAAAGGTCATTTCTACGGCACGGCAAACAATTATTCTGAGCGCAATATTTCTGTTGAAGGCAAGACGCTTGATGAGGTGGCCGAGATGCGGGATATGGTTAAAAATATGCCTGTATCTGGTCCACCCAGATGTCATAAATGTCAGGACTGTCCTGTTTCAAGAGTAAAAGAACATTGCACTAAGATTTCTGATGCTGTATGTCATCCATTATGCGTGCCGGGGAAAACTCATTCCAAGACTGGATTTGAGCCCTGCAAACCATCTACACAATGCGAGCATGGCATCTACGAATCTTCCTATACGAGTGATAACAAATGTAAATCACCCTGTCCTGCCGGAACATTCGGGAGCTCGAACCGGTACGGTCCTCCATGTTTCAGTCCGTGCCCTTCACCCTTAGTCTCCAAAACAGGATACGGACCTACATGCCGTTCACCGACGCCATCTCCACATGCATAACCTCATATATAAGAAACGAGTTTTACTCTGCAATCAAAACAATATACTAGTATATTGTTTTGATGGTCAAGACTGATACGTGTTCCTATTTTCGAAAATAATCTGAATTATTAGAAATCAATGAAGAAAGCCAACGGAACGGTAATTCTTATAGTGACTACCGTATGTCTTGCTTTGATCCTAATAGTAGTGTTGACAGGATCATATCATAAAAAAGACAAGTTGATCGTTCTACAAAATGCTGTAATTGGCAATCCTCCTGAAAACAATGGAATCTATATATCGCCAGGCTTTAGTTGTGGTGATGAAAGCAATTTCGACTGTTCTATAAGGGCCCAAAAGTGTAAAGAATCTGGAAAGGAGGATTGTCCACAGACACCTTCAAAAAACGTAAACGATGTAGAAACCTATCGCAATAAACCCTGGTGGAGCCTCGATGAGTTTGTTGCCAACCTTCTCGTCGCGGATACACACAAAGATCGGTCAAGACGCATTCCAAAGATAATATGGAAGTCTGGACCGGATAAGGTACCAAAAGATGCGCTGCTACGGGAGTTTGATCACCTGGGAAAACTTTGCCCTGGGTGCAGAGTTGTATACCTGAACGACTCGGACAGCCGCAGAGTCGTTGCCCAGTTTTATCCGGAAGCGCTCGCGGCCTACGACAGCCTCCGCCCAACGGCGTTCAAGGGAGATTTGTTGCGATACGTGCTGATGTGGGTTTTTGGCGGTGTGTGGAGCGACGTGACGCACTCGTTGCTGGTACCCTTGAACCAGATATGTGACCTGGAAATGGAGGAGCTCGTAATTTGCGACGACTACGGCGTCGGCATACAGATTTCCTTCATGGCCTCTGTCCCCAAGCTCAGCGTGTTCCGCGCAGCCATTTTGCAAGTGAATGAGCATGTCCGGAACAAATACTACGGCGAGCATTTTCTCTGTCCGACAGGCCCGCGCATGTTCTTGAAAGTATTGCGCGATCATCCAGAACAAAGCTACAGGATCTGCATGCGGGACTGTGAGCATAAGTTATGCGATGTATTGACTGACGACGTATGGATCCGCAAAGATAAGGAGTTGACGACGGTCAAGAGCGCCGCTTATATAGATATGTGGAACCAAAAAGACATATACAGGTCCGACGAGAGCTAGATTGTACCTACATAAACTTAGAAGATGACATTGAGTCAGTCAAAAATAATTGAATCTCCGAAGAGTAAACGTCTTATTATTTGAGAACATGACCTCTACCTATGATTGCTTGAAGAACGATGATCCCGATCTCGAAGCACGAGAGAGGAATCACAAGATGATGGCTGACCATCCCGGTGTTCAGTTGCCTAGCTACTGTTTCTGGGACAGTTACAGTGTGGGACCTGCCCACACCTGGCAGTCCTGGTGGACAGAACTTGAGGACGCACCCGAGGTGAATGACGACGAGCTGGATTGTGATACGGAGCAGGCTATTTGTAAACTTCGAGCGGCGTTATCCCATCCAGAGATCAGTCGCAGAAAGGCTATTTCCGAGTGGAAGTCCGCACTGGGAGCGGACTTCCAAGGTACATTTTGACCTGTCCTAGCCTGATCCGTGTAACTTAATCCTTCTGTTAAGATCCGTGTAAGTGAATCCTTCCGTTAAAGTAAGTAATAAACGCAAAAGGGCCGCATTTCCTATATAGGAAATGCGGCCCTTTTGCGTTTGAAATCTTGTATTGCATGAGTCAGACATTTATGTATCGCACTCCACGCATCGAAATGCAAACTAATTGGGCTTATTACTTGGTCGAAGTCTTCTTATCTCTAGTGTTATAACTTGCTCCTGACCCCAAGATCTCCCTGATTTTAATGATCGATAGTGAATAGTTTCCACCGCTACTAACAAAATTTCTAGCTAGACACATCAGTATATAATCGTCGTCCGGATTCTCCCCCAATCTAAGAGTGACTTTATAACCGTTTTCTCGTAGTCCCTCTTCAATTGCATCGATGTACTTACAACTATTATCCTTATCGCAAGTCAAGTGAGTTCCAGAGACAATTGTAACATCTTTAGTGTCGGAGGTCTTATCAAGACCTTCTAAAATGTCACTGAGTGAGGGCGTGTAGTTCCCCCAGTGGAGTCCGTTAGTAGATATTCTCTCTTTAATGATTTCTTCTATACTATGCCCCGCATCAATTACAGCGTCGATAACGTCTCCTACACGTAAATGAAGAACGCATGTGTCTAACTCTTTTAGCAGATTTGAACCGCGTTTCTTTACGATATCTGCTAGGACTTCATAGTCCTCACTTTTGTCGGTACGACTTGCGTATTCCGCTACAATTGACCCCGGGTAATTTTCCACGGTAGGCCCTAAATCAATTGCACGATATTCTTTATTCACAATCATGTCACCGAGCCTATACGGAAATTCCCTCCTTTCTTGACATAAATTACATCTATCAAGCCGAAACCCCTCTCTGATAGCATAGTGTTCACTTACTACTTCAAAAGGATGCCTTCTATTGGTCATTTTACAGAATGGAACGATAAAGAAGTTTTATCGCTAAGTATTTTACTTTCCTCTACGTCTACTGGCTTTCCGATTAATAGGGGTCTCCTTTGATAGACAGTGGTATCCGGTGCAAGAGCACTAATCAGTGAGTGTCAACCACTTGAAAAAAATTGAATTTGTCGTAACGAGTTGTGGGTAATAGACAGATATGCCAACTTCCCAGTCACAGATTAAGTCAACTGCAATGAAGAACTTCCTCAAGACATACGGCGGTATGGTAGCCGCTGGAGAACAGCCTGACGACGCACTCATCGAGATATTCGAGGAATTTGACTCCCCAGAGACCATGTTCGCTTGGATCGCTGAGCGGTGGGTTGCTGGTGGTTTCGACAAGGTAGAATCAGGAGGTAAGGCCAAGACGGCGAAGAAGGACCCGAATAAGCCCACGAAGTGGTGTAATGCCTACATGCACTTCACCATGGAGCGGCGCGCTGAAGTCAAGGAACACAATCCAGAGATGAGCAACACTGAGATCACCAAGGAGCTTGGCCGCATATGGCGCGAAGATCTCTCCGAGGAGGAGAAGGCACCATACCAAGCAGCATCCGATGAGCAAAAGGCCGCCTACGATGAGGCGATGGCTAACTACACACCACCTCATTCTGACGGCGAAGCGGAATCCCCAAAGAAGGGGAAGAAGAAGCAGCGTGCTGCAGGCGCGCCTAAGAAGGCTCTCAATGCCTACATGCACTTCACAATGGATCAGAGGGAGACTGTGAAGACTGAGCATCCTGATATGTCCAACACCGAAGTTACCAAGGAGCTCGGTCGCCTGTGGCGCGAGGAGATGGATGAGGATCAGAAGGCTCCCTTCGTCAACGCCGCAGCGGAAGATAAGAGGCGCTATGCTCGTGAGATGGAATCGTACAATCCGGCGGAGGCAGCATCTCAGGCCACGAAGACCCCGACCAAGAAGTCTCCCGCCAAGAAGTCTCCTGAACCTAAGAAGGCTCCACCCAAGAAGGCTGCACCTAAGAAGCCGGCAGCCCCCAAGAAGGATGCCACACCCAAGAAGGACACCACACCTAAGAAGGCAGCGCCAAAGAAGGCAGCAGCACCCAAGAAGACTAAGAAGCAGGCTCAGATGGATGATGCTTACGCGAGCTTTGTCGAAGTTGAGAGCGAAGCCATTACTCAAGAACGCGAAGATGGCGAGGAGGAACCCTTTACCGCTGCCGAGATGGAAGAGTACCTGAACGACCTCTGGGCTGATCTCTCTGCGGAAGACCGCCTCGCTTACCTCGAGGCTGAGTAAACGGTAAACGGTGGCTTAGGGTAGAGAGTAGGGTTAGGGTTGACACTTGCTAGATATAATTTCGGGCGGGGCAATAATTTACTTTGACGGTTGGCCCCGACGGTGATGAGCGGGATGGAGCACCATCTATGGTTGGAGCTCATCACAAACAACATGGCCCACACACTCTTTAAAGAGTGTGTGGGCCATGTTGCATCTCATATTCTCGGAATTTCAATTCCACATCTGGTTCCACCAGTTGATCAACATGCCAACATCTAATCCAGTTGCGATTAAGGTAGGTGGGACCGTAGTAACAAACCCTCATGAGGCGATCGATCTCCTTTGTCAAGATTCCGGTCCACAAATTGTATGTCTCGATCGGAGTCAGCCCCATTCTGGATCTGTGGCTCCATCAACTCCACTAACTCGGGAAGAAAAGAATCTGATTAGGCGGGTCCTCGGCGGCCGGAGACAAACAAAGATTCTGAACGAGATTTTAGAAGCACGCGGAGGTGTAGAACCTACTGACTGGCAGAGACTAGTAGTTCGACAAATGATATGGTTGGAGAAATAGTATGATTATGTTGTTTCCCTAGAATATTAAAAAAGCCCCCAACTCTGCTGTAGAGTTGGGGGCTTTTTTTTCGTTCTGTGGAAACAATATGGTATTGTTGTCCTGGTTCGTGATATTCTGTTTTTCTACACTCTCATAGGTTCACCCGTAATTAAGGATTACTGGGTGGCCAAGTAATTGGAGGAATCGGAGAATCGGACTGCATGATTGCATGCCACCATTCCTCTCCAAAAGCAACGAGTCGATATGCCTTTCCCTTTCTATACTCCCACCCCCATCTGTTTACATCGTCACACCAAATCGTGAATTGTTTCACCGCCCTACCATATCTATAACCGGGCTCTGCAACTGCTTCTGGATACTTAATAGAGTGAATCCAGAAACAGTGATAGCAACTTCCTCCGGATGAAGAACCAGGTAATTTTACATTATCGAATGCTTCTTTGGCTCCCAATTTGTCGCGGTTTATATAATAGATCTCCCGTATTGTTCCATCTCCCCCCACTACCATCATCCGACATGCAGGTGTCAGAGCATATCCAGATCTTCCAGGAGGTATCCAAAATCCAATATCAATACCATCCTCGTTTTGTACAAATTCACAGGGACCGTTTTTAACTTCGATAGTTATAGATCCCGATGCAGTGCTGCGGAACGTACTGTCTATATAAATAGCATCTGCGATAGCTGCTGATTCATCGGGGGCGGCTGTATGGAATAGTGAGGTACCTGTAACTAAGTTCTCAGCTGCACTCCTATCAAGATAAAGGTATTCTCCATCTTCAAAATCATCCTTAGCGGATCTATTATCGTCTCTTCCAGATACTTGGTTAAGGTGTACAGGGACCTCATCACCTGTCTGGAAAGGCCTAGTATCCGTAATTCCGTCGCCATCAACTCCATCTGTAAATGCTTGAAAATCAAAGTCTCCCGCTACGTCTAGCCTAATCTGTGCTTCTAGCAGACATATACCGTATCCTGCTGTTAATCTTAGACCATCCAGCCATCTATCTATCCAGTATGGATCCTCAGTCATTGCAATCATACTATACTTATCTTCGTCTGGTAGGTCCAAGCTCAGGGAAGCAAGTGACGCACCGTTAAAATGTCTAATACCTTTTTGAATAAAGTTGGGGTCATTGTGTCTTACAAACATCTGATCGGGTGGCATATTATAGAATACACCTCCCTTTCGTGCACGATCTTGAGCAATGGTGCTATCTATGAGGTACAGTTCTTTCCAAAATACTGCAGGAAGTTCAGATGGGTTATTAAGCGTATACTCTACCTTGTAGTATCCATCAGGCAAGTCTCTAAGATATGAAGCCCATCCCAGCTCTGTAGAGTTCAAAAACTGAACTAGCTCATCATTATCAGAAAATGTACCAATATAGGTAGATAGATCACTACTATATAGATTTACGTCGCACGACTGAAATGTTTTTGGCGCACCCCTTTCGAGACCGGGTAGCTGCAGATCAGCTGCGCCCCTCGTTCTTCTTATGACTGTGAATGCATCATTCTCAATCCTACCTCTCGCAAAAGGTTCACACCTAACATCAGCTATTATTGTACAGAGGACCTCTGACCAACCTTCAGTCTCAAGTTGTTTGTACTCAAGTGCTAGATCTTCCAAAGAGGCTGGGACCCCGGCTCTCAAGACAATTTCGTTAGAATCTAGAAGCCATGATATTCCCAAGAGCCCAAATTCTTGACGTAACTCAGTTTCATCGCCCTCATAAACACCTTTTTCCGGTATCCATACAAGGTTTGCAGCTCTCCCAGTCTTCGGCCAATTAATGGTAATTGAGTCCCCTTCGACTGAGACGACGATCACCCCGTCGGCTCTGTGTAGTCCCTCTTGTTCGACATGTTCAATATAGGATTCTTCTACAAGTGGTGCCGGAGGAAGGCACTCAATACCTTCTATAAACAGGCAAAGTATTTCAGAGGTTCCAGTATTCTCATAATCCAAGTATCCAGCGAGTATCAACTCCGGAGTATAAACACTTGGATCCGGGTTCGCAATAAACGTCTGCCTGTTGCTATCCAGATTATTCTCCCAAATCTTTGTCATTCTGTTATATTGAAGCGATAATCCACCGGAGCCTTTGTAACTCAGGGAATCTGGATCCCACTCCACTTGTAACTCAAAGCCAGTTAATGGCCATGTTAAATCTATTGTGTTAGAGCTTACCGTCATGAGCATTAGTCCGTTGTATCGTTCTTCACCAGAAGGGATACGTTCAATATACATCCCGTCTTCAGGTCTCCCGTATAACGTTCCTAAACTGATATTTAGCTCTTGCATCCTTTCTGTTATTTCTTCAGTAAAGAGTCCGTATCTATCAGACAGAACCTCGATTGTAAAAGGTGGAAGAAAAGGTACTCCTAAGGTGAAATAACCATCAGAGTCGGTTACAGCAACTGCTTGAAGTTCTCCAGGTATATGCATTACTCTGATACTCGCATTTTCTATTCCCGCTCCGGTAGATTCATCGGTAACATTCCCTGATACCATTGAGACTTCAGTGTTGACCTGCTGCTGAAGCCTATGTAGATTAGAATTGTATATGTTGAGAGCACTGAGAATGCTACGTTGTTGTCGTTCATCGCTCACGGAAATAGCTAGCTGATTCATACGATATACTAGATTCGGAGCATAACAACAGTCTCCAGTAAGGTCTTCAAGGCGACGTGCTGAAAGAAGTCGTTCAATAACTGCAAATTTTTTGCTTAATCCACCCATTACCTTAAGACCAGTCTTTGTTTCGTTGATCATTTTCTTAGTGTAGTTCTGTACTGATTCTAGTGCCGCAATAACGGAAACAGGCTCTCCACGTGCAACAAAATTGCACGTCTCGAATACCGGTCCAAGAGTAGACATTCGTAGAGTGTGGATATCCTCATGGTATCTATCGATAACGCCTTTCTCCCATAACTCCCTAAACATTATCGACGCTATATCCAACTCGGCTATCATCTTTTGCTTTTCACTTGGTTTTGCTTCAGTCAATTTCTTTGCTTCTTCTCTTGATTTTATGCACAAATTCGCTAAAGTTAGTAATCGTATTCGGTGGGTATCTAGTCTTATCCTTAATGGTTGGTTTGATTCTTCGTACTGAACGAAATCACCACATTGCAAGTTCTCAATAGTCTGAGTAGCTGCATCATTTCGTTTCCGTATCTTATTCACGATTTTTCTAAGCACTTTCTTATTTTTGCCTTTGACGTCCAAAGAACTAATTCTTCTCATGATATTAGACAAGGTATTCAAATCTCGTTCTCTAAGTGTGTCGTACACGGTAGTACGATTTGTTCTTGTTACAGATTGCATTATTTAACATAAGTAAATATTTTACGGCGTAGATGAAGTTAGTTGTGATAGTATTGCTTTGCTTGAAGCCGGATATAGCTTATGACTCATACATCCCCCATTTTCTTCAACGTCGTTGGTTAAAAGAATTGTTTGCTTGGCTTTGATTATAGTTTAGAGCGAATGTAATTTTCTATGTCGCTTCTATGAATATCTAGACTTCCTACTCTGATGATATCATCTATCCCATTACACCCTCCTGGTATATCCTTACTTTCCTCTGCGTTTAGCTCACCCCCAATATAACACCAGATTTTGAACCAAGTATGGCTTCGGGTCTCGAATTCGTCTTTAGAACCTCGATGCTTCATCATTCCCTTACTAAACACAGGTTGTTTTCCGCTTTGGATTACGGTTAGACTTTCGGTAAAAGATAGACCCTGTTGTCGAAGAGACTCAAAGTATAGACATGTTTCCAGGAAAGCCTCTCTTTCAGCCTCTCGAGCAATTGATAATTCGCTATCATCTGGGCTTGTTAAGTGTAAATGGTTTCCATATTCCGATTTGGTTGACATTCTGCTACCGACCACCACGACAGCCGCGGTTCCAAGCAGCGTCGCGATACCTGCTAAAAGCCATTCTCTTTTGTTTGATCGATTTTTCACACGACGCAATCTATCTCTTTTGGCGATTTCATATTTCGATAGTCTATGTTTTTGCATTTCTTTACTAATAACCATCTAAAGATTTGAATCTATTAAATGTGAAGCGTTCTACAATTCCGGAAAATCTAGAATTGATTTTCTAAAATATTGCTCTAATTCAAAGCGGGTCTCTTAGTGGCAAGGTCCCAAGGAGTGAGTTGAAGATCATTCCCGGAATGGTTTCACATTCTTTGTCTGCACCCAGCAAATTGATACAAACAAAATATATGTTTCAAACTGCAGGCAGTCCTCCGATATAGTCCAATGGTAGGGCAACGGCACTTTAATCGCCGTGGATCAGGGTTCGATTCCCTGTGTCGGATTCCAGGTTTCATTTTGTCTACACCCAGCAATTTCCAATAAATTTCTGAGCGGGTGGTGCGCTGCTAATCTGTACCAACAAAATGTAGGCAGTCTTTCCGATATAGTCCAGTGGTAGGACAACGGCACTATTAATCGCCGTGGGCCAGGGTTCGATTCCCTGTGTCGGATTTCAGGTTTAAATTTGGAACACCCAGCAATTCTTTTCGCTTTTAATGACTGGATGCAGGTTCGATTCCTGTTGCGGCACCTTTCGGGGTGTGGTTGGTACCATAAGTAAACCGCATGTTCCTAGCCCAGCCTTCGTAGCTCAGTGGTAGAGCGCTGTTCACAATTCATCCTAGTTGGATGTAACTGCAATCTATTCGCATTATTAGCCGGTTGTCGGGGGTTCGATTCCCTCCGGAGGCACTTCCGATATGGTCTAATGGTAAGGCACCTGCATTTTTAGCGGGTAACCAGGGTTCGATTCCCTGTGTCGGATTTCAGGTTTAACTTCTTTGTCTGCACCCAGCAAATTGATACAAACAAAATAGATGTTTCAACTGCAGGCAGTCCTCCGATATAGTCCAATGGTAGGGCGACGGCACTTTAATCGCCGTAGATCAGGGTTCGATTCCCTGTGTCGGATTCCAGGTTTCACAAACAATCGTCTGCATACAGCAAATCTACAACAAATTATGTGTTTATTTTGCAGGCAGTCCTTGCTGGGATGGCCGAGTGGTCTAAGGCGTCAGACTTAAGATCTGCTGGAGTCACCTCCGCGTGGGTTCGAATCCCACTCCCAGCACTCGATATTCTCGAGACTTCCGATATGGTCTAATGGTTAAGGCACCTGCATTTTGAGCGGGTAACCAGGGTTCGATTCCCTGTGTCGGATTCTAGGTTTAAAATCATCTGTAGGTTCAGTCTGGTAGAACCGTCCTTCCTAATAAGCGGGATAGTCGTGGGTTCGAATCCCACCAGATGATGTTTGGAACACCCAGCAACTTCTTTCCCCTTAAATTGAACTGGATGCAGGTTCGATTCCTGCGGCGAGCGTCTTCGGACGTGGTTTGGTACCTAAGTAAATCGCAAAGTTCCTAGTCCAGCCCTTATAGCACAGTGGTAGTGCGTCGCACTTGTAATGCGAAGGTCGGCGGTTCGATCCCGTCTGAGGGCAAGCTCTGTTGGCCAAGTTGGTTAAGGCATCGTGCTAATAACGCGAAAATCACAGGTTCGAATCCTGTACAGAGCACCATGTGTCATCCTGGGTGAACACCTCTCTATATGGGGTGAAGATTGGTTCGAATCCAGTCGGACACTAGAGGTTAACAAGACTTCGAAGAATGCCCGTCTAGCTCAGTTGGTAGAGCGTACGGCTTTTAACCGTATGGTCGTGGGTTCGAGCCCCACGGTGGGCACATGCACCCTTCTTCTCTAATGGTAGGATTCCATGCTTATGACGTGGCGATGTCGGTTCGATTCCGACAGGGTGCACTAAAAAGGTTTCTGGTGGTACGATGACTCGTGTCATCATAGAGAACGCAAATAAGCCTCCAATCTCGAAAGTGAGATTGGAGGCTTATTTGCGTTCTAAACAAGTATTAAGAACTCATAAGATGCAGAAAGCACTCACAGATCGACGGATAATTGACGTCGCAGCATTGCTAGTCAACGAGTGGATGCCCTCATGGATTGACAATGACAATACATTTGTGATTACTGAAGAACGTTATGAGACTCTCCTGAATCAGGTTTCTGACATTCTCGACGTTCGGAAAAATCTGATAACAACGTATCTGCTTAAGGGTTGCGAAACGCTGTTAATGAAACGTGTGCTGCGACTTCGGTGGACCACTTGGCGAAAACGAAGGCTGTACACCAGACTCACGAAATGGCTTACAAAACGTGTTCCGACTGAAATACGCTCAACCATCGTGAATTACTGTACACATTTCTGATAACCAGCGTAACCCGAGTCGAGCTTTACATCTCGGCACCTATTTGTGACGTAAGAGGTACCACATACCTCTTCTTGATCGAACCTGGGGAATGAGCAGTTTTATCATTGCCACAGTATAATACAACGTTGTATCTTCCCACTCCATCGGGTTGGTTAGTTGAATTTATCGTTTTACACTGGGTACCGTCCAACCACCATGCATGGCAATCATTATCATTCATGCAATAATACCACATCGAATATACGAATCATTTATAATTAATTACCTTTTTAAAAACTGCTGAATGTAACATGACAAAGGTAAAGCCGATATTAATCAGATTATCCTTAGTAGTGATAATATTAATAGTGATACTTACTACGATTATGTTATTAGGATATGAATCCCGGTCATTGCGGAAAGAACCATATCGACTGGGTGATTTTGTACGTCACGCAGGAATTTTTAAATCATCTAAGGTGCGGAAGAACTACGCGGCTGCACAACACAAGAATTCATTGATTCGAAAGTACCATGATGCAACAGAACGAGGTACTGATATCGAGATCCTCTCGGGACTAGTGCCTTTTAATCCTAGCGATAAATGCATCATCCATCTTCGTCTTGGTGATGTAATCGATAATAGTCCATTCAGTGTTGACGATCACTGGACAGAATCACATTATGTTGGTGATGGAGTCGACGCCATGAATGGTAAAAAATGGAAGGGTTCAGCGTGTAGATCCCAAAGGGACTGCAAATCTACTGGATACGTTCACACAAAATCATTTTTTGAGCGCGTATGTGATCTGATCCCGTCCCAAGTAGTGATCGTTTCGGGTTCGCACAAAAAGACCGTACACCCTGAGAGATCCCAGGAGTATATTAAGAAAGTTCGTTCTTTCTTGAATTCACGAGGAAAGACATGCGAGCTCAGTTGGAATCGTGAGCCGGATCTCGATTTTTCTACCATGTGCAACGCACGCGTACTTGTACCAAGCGGAGGAGGATTCTCACAACTTGCAGGATCTGTTGTTAAATACCGAGGAGGTACGGTGATAGACTAAGACTATGTGAATTGATTTTTGATAATAATTGCGTGCTTGCTTATCAAAAATGCTCCGGATAGTAATTCTTGCCTCTTTGTTAATATTAACTTCAACACAAAAACTAACCAAATTGTCAACTGAACCGAGTAGACTGATCTGGGTAACTTGCAAATTATCTTGTCCTTCACTACACAGTAAATGTGCACTAAATTGCGAGGCTACACAAAATGGACGGACTCGTCAAGGTTTTAAGATACTTGGAACGACAGAACAACTCAAGGATCCGGACTGGTTGCAAAACATGATTGGTTCAATGAAGACTCCTCTTCTCCAAACACACGGAAAACAGGTTCTTGAAGTATTTTTAGAGGTCATATCCGACATCATTCCAAACAAGATTACACGAGTAGGCAAAACACCGATCAGGTCCATGAAGTAGACGTCTTGAGTTCCCTTGAATCCAGTCAAAAAGAACTGATTTTAAACATTTTGTGAATAGAAATAGACAAGATGTCTTCCTTTACCATCGCGGATCACATGGAGCCAAAAGTTGCTGGTGATCAGCAATGCTCCTTTTACCGTCTATCCCCACTTCGATGGGCGTACACATCGCGACCTCCTGGTGAGAACAACTCAGAAGTAGATTTTTTCTTAGGAGAAAATAGTCTAACGCTTGACGTCCTCAGAATCATAACATGCGACCTCGATCCGCCTGCTCTGGCGCAGTTGCAGGCGGCTTCAAATGGCTTGTGGGAAATTTGTAAACACGAAGAAGGCTTTCGTCAACTTCGCAATTCGGGTGACAACACACCACATATCGACGATGGCTGGGATGAAAGGTACGAGTGTGACGATGGCTACGATAAATGGGACGAGCTCTACAACGATGATCACCTTGACACCTGGTCTGAGATGCCCGACTCTCCCGATCCATGTGATCGCTTGTAGTGACAAAAAATTGATTTCCTTTACAATACCTTAGTATATAAATTAGAATACCATGACAACACCTGTCGAAAGACTAACAGAGTGTTCAGACACTCTTCAGCGCATGATCAAGTTAGCTACATCTCATGGCGTTTCACCGATGTTGCTACGTGCTACTTCTCGCGAGATCTGTGCAACCGCCACCGCACCGTTCTGCACGGAGCTTTCTCTCCGGAACCAGTCGGCGCTCTATTACGAAGATCTCTGCAACGAGGTGCTCAAGTTTATCCCCAGAGATGTCAGCTCCACCTTCTTCGTCGACGGTGTGGAGATCTATGTTTCCGACTGGTCAAGCGTTTGGGACGAGTAATGCGGATCAATCAGTAAAACCAGCGAAAAAGATAAACCGACAATATTACTCAACAACCTTGGTAACTAAAAGACGTATGCACGGATAAAACATTAATGCTGTACATGCCCCCGATGAGATTCTGTAAAACATCGGTAGTTCTTTAGAATGCACTCGTGGAGTTTTGATCCATAGTTAGTTACTTTTAATGGTCGCCCGTTTATACCGTAGTAGTTAATTTCTTGACGGATTCTGCATCAGAACTGAAATGACCCCACGTCTTAATCAAGACGTGGGGTCATTTCAGTTCTAGTCTTTACAAACCCAATATAATTCATACATTAATCATCTCTAGAAACTAGAAAAAATTGAATTAAGAGATATTAGTGTTTCATTTATTGTAAGGAAATGCAGCCAATCAACGTGGTCTTTATTGGAGATGGTGGTGTAGGAAAAACGTCGATCATAAATCGACTGTCCGGACATGGGTTTGCAGAAATCTATTCGCCGACTTTTGGATTCACGTTTCTTGAGGAAGGAATCATCGATTCTTCCGGCCAAGAAAAGCTTGGCACTGATTGGTCAACCCTGCGAGACCTTGATCGCATTGTGATCGTCTTTGATCTGACAAGCAGGATCTCATTCCGGAATATCGGATTCTGGATCAAGATAGCTCGTCGCGAGTTTCCATCGGCTCAGATTTACCTGGTCGGCAACAAATCTGATTGCCACCACCGGGTAAACCGACATGCAATAGATGCCCTTCGCGATCGCGAGCAAATTTTATATACAGAAGTTTCCGCCAGGTTAGATCACAACATTGGTCTGATTCTCGCTCCATCGTAATATCATCCCTAACTCATAATATCATACAAACCAGATACTTAAAAATATCATATACGCAAAATAGCCCGATATCATTAGATATCGGGCTATTTTGCGTCTACAAATACTCACACCGTAAAGGAGTCCTTCAGTTAAAAGGAATTGAATTGCAACCCCTTATCTTCTTAGTTAATTAAGAATGATCACTCACCTACCATCAGATTTGCTTGAAGAAGTCTTCATTAAGTCCAACAATCCCTTTATCTTCGCCGCAAACCGTAGTTTCAAGACGCTGGCCCGACCGATCGTGGAGAAACTTCTTTCCGACCTGAAAGATGTCGAAGATGGTACCATGGTCGCCTACATTTGTGGCACAACTCCAAGTGTGACCAGTGTGATGGATCTACATGAGTCTGTACGCAATCACCGTGGAATTGCCCAGCTCATGATCTCTCGCACTGCAGGTTTCGACTTCGAAAACTTCTCAGAGACACTCGTTGCAGATCTCGACCTCGTTGATGCAGCCCTTCAAGCGTCTGAGGGGTACATCTTTGGCTTATTGCCTGATTATTTACAGAAGGATCCTGATGTTATCTTGAATACTGCTCATGCGTTCGGGCTTGACACTGGGAGTGGGACCACTGTTCAAGAGCTGTCCGAGACAATTCAAGGCATCGTACTGAACGCATGGGAAGACTTTGACGACATCGCGAGAGCCTGATCAATTGAGCGTAAGACGTAAGAACTAACAACAAAAGCCCAACTCTAGAAGAGTTGGGCTTTTGTTGTTCTGTATTGGATTCTTTAATTGCCTTAGGCTACTAGGGTGGATAGTCGATCCAGCATAGGGCGGGATTAGCATCCTTATAAGTTGCTACACCAAATATACCGTTATTAGTATCATCTAGTTTTATATACCCATCTTTTTTCTTATATCCATAACCCACCTTGGCACAACATGGGTTGGCGGCATCAGCCCACCAGGTTTGACCAAGGTAAGCTGTACTGAACGGCCAGTCGTTTACAGACATGAGTTGCATCTGTTTGCCGAATAAGAACTTTTTTGATACTTCATTCAGGGCCTCGTCTCGACTGTTGTATGTGTCTAGAGTGTAAAAGGCTACTCTTGGCCACGCTCTGCCTTCTGCGATGTTGTCCGGATTATCTGGAGGATTTGGTTCGGGACCAATTAATTTTAATCTCAGATCTGCAAGTATTTCTGTGGGAATGCCGTTCTCTAGTTGATCGTAGGCAGTGGTTGCAATTTTCTTTACATCAGCAACATTAGCGTTAGTAGTATCAATACTAGAATTAGTAGAAGCAATTTTATTACTAGCATCTTGCGCCGATGCATCGATGTTACTCTGTAGACCACTTAGCGCAGCAGCTAAATCATACGTTGTTAGAGAATTATTGCTATTGTTAAGCGTGACGACATGCCCATTTGGAAGACTGAAACCTTCTTGAAAATGAATACGTAATGCAGTGTATGGATGTATGCGTGCTGGTTTCATTTTTAAATTAATGCAATAAAGATTGAACATAATGCGAAAAAAAATCAAATTCAAGGAGTGGATCACGATATCGTTCATCTTGACTCATAGATAATTGAAATTTGAATCTCGCTCTACACCGTATCTGTCGAGAATGTCAACGATGCCACTACAACTGTCCAAACACTCGATCTTTGATGAGTGGTGTGCACCAAATTGCTCAAGGCTTCTGTTCACAGCCGACAGGTACAATATTACACCTCTGGGTCCTGTTAGACCCTACAATGGAGAGGGACTTTGGCTGCTCATTTTGACATCTACTATCGTATGGGTGGTATGGGTTGTTAGTGTAAGTCTCGGACAGCCGCAACCTTCGAAAGAGTTGATGTTGCTAAAACGGGTCAAACATCTCGTCGACGGTTATCGTGACCAGAACAATAAATCAGTGGCCTTCTTCAGGATAAGAAGGAAGAAAGCGGAGTATATGCAGGCGCAAGCAGCTGATTTGTTTGGAGAAGGTCGAAAACTGCTGGAGAAAGCTATCTTGATGTACTCCGATGAGAATCCACAGGGGTTCACCAATGCCGCAATTAGCACAGCACTAGCCGCTGATCCTCCTGGTGAGACTCAGAAAGGGTGGATCACTCACAAATACTTGAATGCCATGTGTGCTACCGGCATCCTCGAAAGGGTGAGTGTCTTTGATACGTCTTCTGAACCCTTAGAACGTTCGAAATTCCTACAGGCCCGAACCAACTTCACGAAGTATCTCGTTGAGGTATCAATCGAGAGGCACGCGGCAGAATGGGGTCGGTTTCACTCGTCGCCCGTAGTTCAAAGACGGTATGTGAAACCGAAGGCGATTTTGTATCGCAAGCTGAAAAAAACGATTTAAAGTTTAAATCTACTATAGTAATAAATAAGTACCTCGTATGGTACACCCAGCAAATTTTGATATTAATTTTTACTACAACAGCTAACCTCAAGAGAGGGAGCAGCGGTCATCTGCTCGGAGATGGTAATCTTCTTAAACAATGGCTGGAGCTTGTGAGCTGAACAGGCGAATAATAAATACGCAGCAAATAAGATAGATAGATAGATAAATAAATAAGATAAATAAATAGATAGATAGGTGGGCAAGACTTCTACAATTTAGTAAGTATCTAAAGTATCTAAGTAGGGAGAATAAAAATTGTAGTGAGTGCGAGGGAGGAAAGGAAGGTCTTGACAGAATGTGACGAGGGAAGGGGCCATATTCTCACTAGGAATCGTCTCCTAGTGACCTGGGTCGTGTAGTGTAGTGGTTTTATCACACAGGATTTTGATTCCTGTAACCCCCGGTTCGATTCCGGGCTCGACCTTTATGTTGAGCAAAGTTTCTTGTAAGAAATCCCCGACTCTAATTAGAGTCGGGGATTTCTTACGTCTCAACCTAGAATTCCGAATCGAATCAAATCCAATTGATTTTTCCTGTGCTTGTCTGGTATAAGTGTAGACATGCCGAAGTCCGACTCAT